>Ga0207422_1000162_pt1 | contig 257795 bp, 225 predicted proteins | sample MarCyaLeptolynsp_FD_187757 | JGI IMG/M metagenome (GOLD analysis project Ga0207422, IMG submission 187757) | Marine cyanobacterial communities from Panama - species 1 Leptolyngbya sp. (SPAdes) | ecosystem: Environmental > Aquatic > Marine > Unclassified | place: Panama: Panama City | collected... | reverse complement strand
CCCCCCCGCCGCAATATTCGCGTTTTTCAACAGATCGTAGGCGACGAACCGGTCGTTCGGCGAAGCTTCAGGATCGTCCAGAATCTTGGTCAGCTGCTGCAGATGTCCGGGCCGCAGCAGATGGTTGATGTCGTGAAACGCTTCTTCCGACAGCAGACGCAGGGCCTCCGTATCGACCTTCAGAATCTCTTCGCCGTCGAAATCGACGGTGGTGACAAAATCCCCGTCCAGTTTGCGGTAGGGCGTCGTGTCTTCGCCCAACGGAAACATCTCGTGAAAGTTTGGATCGGCCATTGTCTGTCCCCCGTTGGCGTATGATGCGAGTACGCTTTTAGCACTGCTGACGCGCCCGACCCAAGGGAAAGGTCGCGTTCAACCAGGGCTTTAACCCGAGTTTCTTGAAGGGAGGAGGACGGGGCCGGGTAGGGGGCCGGTTACTTCTTTCGGAAAGCGTCCAGCGTGACCACGTTGTCGCCGTCACCGTCCGCCGGGGCGTCGCCCGCGGCGTCCGTGTCGTTCTGCGGCGCGCCGCTGTCGCCCATTTCTTCCGTGTCGCCGTCAGTCAACGGTTCGCCGTCTTCTTGCTCCGGCGCGCTCGGATGGAATTGAAGGCCGAAATTCACCGAAGGATCGGCGAAGGTGATCAGCGAATCCAAAGGAACCCGCAGACGCTCCAGCTTTTGATTGAAGCTGAGATCGACCTCGAGCGCATGCTCGTCGACGGTGAGGTTCCAGAACTGGTGCTGCAGAACGATCGTCATCTCGCGCGGATACCGCTTGCGGAGATGATCCGGGAGCTGCGCGTCCGGATGATCGGTTCTAAACGTAATGTAGAAATGGTGCTCGCCGGGCAGACCATCGGTTGCGGCTGTTTCAATGGCTTTGCGCACGACGTTCAACATCGCGTCTTCCACCATTGCATTGTAGCCCATCCTGTCTTCGGACATTCACCACTCTCCAGGAACAGCAACTTGCGCGTATTATAGCAACAAACGCGCAATTTACGTCAACATGACCAGAGCATCGCAGCCGGAAGCGGCCATGAAAAGCCCCAATTGGTCGCAATGCACAAAAAATCCCGCGAACCCTGGTGAGAACGCCGGATTGAAAGGTTGGGGGGTTCTGTTGCTAGGTTCCCCCAGACCCCACCTAGCCGGTGATGACCCGACTAGGAATTCCGAAGTGTCACTTTGACTGCGTTACGCAGCGACGGCGACCATCTCTTCGTTATCGTTGGCATTTATAGCCGTGGCCCGATAACGGTGGTACCATGCCGAACGCAGAAAATGCCTTTACTACGCGCGTCGATCCTATTTCGCCCCCATCATCAAAGCCCCTGCCGGAACGGCCTTACCGTCGGTCCGCCGTCTGACTGTGGCTCTCATGGTGGAGGCGCCGGGTACCGCCCCCGGGTCCGCTGCGCTTATTCCGCACCACCCTTTAGCGTCATAGCCGGACAAGCCGGCCCCTTGAATATAGGGACGGCGGCCGGGTTTCGGAAGCCCTAAGATGGGAACAGGCTGTTTATGCGGTTATTTGCCGTTTGCATGGCCTCCCGGGTTTCCTGAAGTAACTGCGAAACCAGTTCCCCGGCGGGCAGCCGGCGGTTCATCGGCGCGGCCTGGCCACCCCACATCACCGCAAATTCCTTGTTGCCTTGGCTTTTCGCCGCTCCGGCCAACGCCTTGCCGGCGTCATAGCCGACCGGATAGGCCGGCACCTCGGCCTCGCGGCCCGCCATGTCTCGCATCAGCCGGTTAACGATGCCGCGGGCCGCACGCCCGGACAGCGCGCTGGTCACCGCGGTCGTCAAGCCCGGGGTGCCGACCAGGGCGTCGTGATGCGCCGCGGGCGCCGCCGATTCGGGGCAGGAGACGAAAACGGTCCCCAACTGTACGCCTGCCGCGCCAAGCGTCAGGGCAGCCGCGATCCCGGCCCCGCTGCCGATCCCGCCGGCCGCGACGACGGGTAAGTCGACCGCGGCGACGATCTGCGGCAACAGCGCCATCAGGCCGATGCCGTTGTGGCCGGCGGCCGGGTCGAACGCCCCGCTATGACCGCCCGCCTCCATCCCCTGGGCGACCACAATGTCGACGCCCTGGGCGGCCACGGCTTCCGCTTCGGCAACCGTGGTGGCCGTGCACAGGGTGACCACGCCGGCGCACTTCAGGGCATCGATGGCATATTGCGGCGGCAGGCCGAAATGGAAGCTGACCGCGCCCGGACGACGCTCGACCAACACGTCGAGCATCTCCGGATCGTCGTTGAAGGATTTGTAGATCTCACTCAGCTGGGACGGCGGCTCGGCGTCGAACTCCTGAAAATAGGGCCTCAGCGTTTCCAGCCAGGCAGCCTCTTTCTTGGCATTGCGGCTGGGGGGCTCGTGGGTAAAGACATTGATGTTGATCGGCCGGTTGGTCAGCGCGGCCAAGCCGGCGATGGCGCCGTCCGCCTTTTCGGCCGTCATGGTGCCGACAGAGATCGACCCGAGCGCCCCGGCATTCGCCACCGCAACCGCCAATTCCGGCGTCGAAACACCGGCCATCGGCGCTTGAATGATGGGATAGTCGATGTCCAACAATTCGGTCAGCGCCGTCTTCATGATCTCCCCCTTTCGGTCATCCTTCGCGGCCGACAAAATCCAGCGATTGGGTAGCCGTCCGCAATACTTGTTTTCTTTTTATCGGATGCGCGAGCATACGGTTCAACGCCGCAACCATGAAACGGCCGTGCCCGGCGGCCGGGTCGTGTCTGATTTCCTCCCGGATGGCGCAGGCCAGTTTCACGTAGTGGCACGAGACGATGTATTCCGGGAAACTGTGATCGAAAAGCGACCGCATCACATCATCCAGGAACGCCTCGGGATCGCCGTCGACCTCCCAGGTTTCCAGATGGACCTCCGGATCCAGATGACCGGCGTTGCGCCCCAGAAAACAGCCCATTTGCAACAGGACGGCGGGCCAAAGCGAAGGGTCGCGGGTCGCCGCCCAGCGCCCGGCATTGGCCGAGGTGATGGCGTGAGTGAAGTCCAGCCAGTTGATATTGTCGGACACCGAATTGTCCGTCCGGTCCTGCATCTGAACGCGGTAGTTCAGGAATTGCCGCGACACGGCCTCCAGCAGGACGGGGTAGAGCGCGGCCCCGTGCTCTGCGCTGGCGACGATCTTTTGCAGCACCTTGGCGACCGACAGGGTCGTATAAGCCTCGGGCGCGTCGGGCGGGGCGTTGCCGCCCTCCGCCCATCCCTCGATTGCCGGCCGATAAGCTCTGAACTCGGGGATCAGGTCTTCGCGGCTGGCATAGACCAGACTGCGGACCAGACTGTGCAGCAGCGGCTTCAAAGCCGCGCCGTCCAATGCTTCCGACAATTGCGACGCCTTGTGCACATAGATGATCGCGTGGCCGAAATCCTGGTAGTGGGCCAGGGCCGCCTGGGCGAGGGCCGGCTGCAGCGCGTCCAGGCCCAATCCGCTGTCCAGCGCGCCATTGACCAGCGCGATGGCGGTCTCCTCGTCCTCCTCTTCGATGGCCGCGATCAGTTGAACCGGGTCGAAGGGTCGGGAGGCGTCGGTGAAGGGATACCGGGTGCCGCGCATGGTGTCCCAGGCCATGTGCCCGATCACTTCGACATAGGGGGACAGGATTTCCGCGTCCGAGCGCGCCAGCCGTTTCCCGATCTCCAGCCAGTCCGGCGCGGCGGCGAAGGCGTGCGTCATGCCATATTCCAAACGGTCATGCGCGTAGGCGAGGGCGCGGGAGACGGCGGTCGCCGGGTCGCCACCGACCTTTTTCAGCCGGGCGACCTCGCGGGCGATGCGGTCGTATTCATGCCGCGGCATCGCGCTTTCGACACCGGCGAGCGCCTTGGCGATCTGCTGTTCGGGCGGCGGATCGGCGATATCGACCCAAATCGCGTTCCCCTCGACCTTCACGGGGTACAGCCGAAGGCTATCGCCGCCTACCGCCGCCGTCCCGTCCGCCAGGTCGAATTTCCAGTTATGCCAGTTGCAGGTCAGCATGCAGGCACCGGTCGCGCGGTCTTCGGAGAGCGATCCTTCGACCAAGGGATAGCCTTCGTGCGGGCAACGGTTGTTGCAGGCTTTGATCTCCGGCGAGTCGGAGGTATCACCGGAAACGGAAAACAGGGCGATCTGCTTACCGTCCAGTTTTACCACCGACCGGCCCTTGGCCATCAAACCATCAAGATCCGCCGCGCGTACCCAGTTCGGTGTCATCACCAACTCCTTTTCGAAAGAAATATCTTTAAAAACGATAGTGCGTTTCGAAAGAAATTTCTATATAAATATTGTGCACCTAACCGAGTGTAGCGAATTTGACCATGACTGAGGATGCCACCGCCGCCCTGAAAGCCGAGGCCACCTGGCTGGATCTTTGGCATGCCGGCGTCTTGAAACGTTTTGTCGTGTTGGGTTTCGGCGTCTGGCTGCATGCGTCGAACGCCAGCCTCGTCTCGACCCTGATCCCGTCCGCGGTATTGGATATCGGCGGGGTGTCGCTGATCAGCTGGGCTTCCGTTCTGTATCAGGTCGGATCCATTGTGGCCGGCGCCGCAGCGGGGTTGATGGCGGTGCGTTACAGCCTGCGCGGGGCGATGATGGCGGCGGCAGGGTTTTTCGCGCTGGGATGCGCGGTCTGCGCGCTCGCCCCTGACATGCCCAGCCTGCTCGCCGGCCGCCTCGTAAAGGGGGCGGGCGGGGGTGCGCTGGTGGCGCTGACCCATGTCGCGATTGTCGAAATGTTCCCCAATCGGATCATGCCGCGCCTGATCGCCATGGTGTCGGCGGTTTGGGGAACAGCCGCCTTTTGCGGCCCTGCCGTGGGCGGCGCCTTTGCGGAATTCGGCGCCTGGCGTCTCGGCTTCTGGGCTTTCGCCGGCCAGGCCATTCTATATCTGGCGGCGGTTGGCTGGATGCTGCGCGGTCAGGACACACGGGTCACCTCGCATGGCGGGCGGTTCCCGATGGTGCGCCTGTTGTTGCTGTCGGCATCCATCATGTCGATCGCCTATGCGGGGATCCTGGGGTTCTCCTGGATGGCCGCCATGCTTGTGGTCATTGGGTTGGGATTGCTGGGGGCGTTCTTCGTCCGCGACCGGTCGGCGGGCGAAAGCAGGCTCTATCCGCGCGCCGCCTTCGATCCCAACAAGCCCACCTTATGGGGGTTGTTCATGATCGGGATCTTTTTTGTCGGCACGATCACTTTCACCGTCTACGGACCGATCATGATCCAACTGCTGCACGATGCCCGTCCGATTACCGGCGGGGTGCTCGTGGCGCTGGAATCGATCTCCTGGACCATGGCGGCCCTGATCTTTGCCGGGGTGGGCGTCGCCCTGCATGCGCGGTTGATCCGGATTGGGGCGTGCTTGCTGGTCGCCTCGGTCATCGGCTTCGCGCTGGTGATGCCGACCGGCCCGGTCTGGGCCTTGGCCCCGCTGTTGATGGCTGCCGGGGCGGGTTTCGGCATTTCCTTCGGCTTCGTGACGCAACGGATCGTCGCCGGGGCGGCGGCGGACGACCGGGCGCGCGCCTCCTCGGCGATCCCGACAACGCAGATGATCGGCTACGCCATGGGTGCAGCGGCCTGCGGAATCATCGCAAATGGTCTCGGCTTTTCGCGGGAGGCTTCCAGCGAGGTGCTGGAAACCGCAGCTTTCTGGAGTTTCGCGGCCTTCCTGCCAGCGATCCTGGCGGGAGCGTTTGCGGCAATGAAACTGGCCGGACCGATCGGGGAGCGCGCCGTCGAGGCCGCCCGGGCCGAAGGATAGAGATGTCGAAACAAACCAAGGCCGCGGTGCCGAAAACCAGACGCGCCATCATCGATTCGCTGAAACTGAATGGACCGAGCGATGCCTCGGCCTTGGCCGATCAGCATGGCATCTCGACCATGGCAGTGCGTCAGCACCTCTATGCGTTGCAGGAAGAAGGCTTTGTCCGGTACACGGAGATACCCCGTCCGGTCGGCCGGCCCGCCAAACGGTGGGAGCTTACGGACGCGGCCTCACGCTTTTTTCCGGACGCCCATGCAGACCTGACCGCGGGCCTGATCGGGGCGATGCGCTCGGTGTTCGGTGAGGAAGGGCTGGACCGCCTGATTGCGGAACGTACCGCGCAGCAGACGGCAGCCTATGCGGAACGCCTCGATCCCTTGTCCGGTATGGAGGAGAAGTTGCGGGAACTGGCGGCCATTCGCACCGAGGAAGGCTATATGGCCACCGTTTCCCAGGACGGGGACGCGCTGCTGTTCATCGAAAACCATTGTCCGATCTGCGTGGCGGCTTCCGCCTGTTCCGGTCTGTGCGCTGGCGAGCTGACGGTTTTCAAAGCGGTCCTCGGGCCCGGCGTTCAGGTCGACCGGACGGACCATATCCTGGCCGGCGCGAAGCGCTGCGCCTACAGGGTCGTGGTCGCCCGCTAATCCCGCGGGCCCCGAGAGGACCCGGTCTTCAGGGGCATGCGGCGTGCCGCGAATCGCACTAAACAATTTGCCCTTTTTCAGCCTGTCGGCGTCCGCTAATCAACCGGTGAAAAGGGGATCGGAGCGAGGAGGGAACGCACCACCGTGCAGCAATATCTGGATCTATTGCGTCTGGTGAAGGATCACGGCGTCGAGAAGGGCGACCGCACCGGCACCGGAACCCGCAGCATCTTTGGCCATCAGATGCGGTTCGACCTGTCCGACGGGTTCCCGCTGGTGACCACGAAGAAGCTGCATCTTCGGTCCATCATCTACGAACTGCTGTGGTTCCTAAACGGGGATACGAACATCAATTACCTCAAGGAAAACGGGGTGCGCATCTGGGACGAATGGGCCGATGAGAACGGGGATCTCGGTCCGGTCTATGGGTATCAGTGGCGCTCCTGGCCCCGTCCGGAGGGCGGGTCGATCGATCAGATCGCCAATCTGCTGGATCAGATCCGCAATAATCCGGACTCCCGGCGGCTGATCGTCAGCGCCTGGAACCCGGCGGATGTCGAGAACATGGCCCTGCCGCCCTGCCATTGCCTGTTTCAATTCTATGTCGCGGACGGTCGGCTGTCCTGCCAACTCTACCAACGCAGCGCCGACATCTTTCTGGGCGTTCCGTTCAACATTGCGTCCTATTCCCTGCTTGTCCTGATGATCGCGCAGGTAACCGGCCTGAAACCCGGAAGCTTCGTGCACACGTTCGGCGACGCGCATCTCTATCTCAACCATCTGGAACAGGCGGAAGAGCAGCTCACGCGGGGGCCGCGGTCTTTGCCGGTCATGCGGCTCAATCCGGAGGTAACGGATCTGTTCGGTTTCGATTTTGGAGATTTCTCGCTGGAAGGGTACGACCCGCATCCGCATATCGCCGCCCCCGTAGCGGTTTAGGAGCGGTCCGGTGGCGAAACTGGTTCTGGTCGTTGCAATGGCCGAAAACCGTGTAATCGGGCGCGACGGCGACTTGCCCTGGCGCCTGCCGGAGGATCTGAAACGCTTCAAGGCGGTAACGATGGGCAAGCCGATCGTCATGGGCCGCAAAACCTGGGACTCGCTGCCTCGCAAGCCGCTCCCGGGGCGGCCCAACTTCGTGGTGACCCGGCAGACCGGTTTTGCGGCTGACGGGGCGATTTCCTGCAGCGGGTTGCCGGAAGCGCTGGCGGCGGCGGGGCGGGCCGCGGAAGCGTTGGGCGTGGATGAAATTTGCCTGATCGGCGGCGGCATGCTGTACGAACAGGCGCTGCCGCTGGCGCAGCGGATCGATCTGACGGAAGTGCGCCTTTCGCCCGACGGCGATACGCGGTTTCCCTACCTGCCGGAGAGCGAGTGGCGGGAAGCGGCCCGCGAGCCGATGCGGTCGGAGACCGGCATCGCCTTCGATCTGGTGTCGATGGAGCGGATTTCGGAAACGAGGTTGTGACGTCGGCGCGATTGCGCCGGCAGTGTGGCTGACTAAGTTGGCTTGTAAGAGAGACAGGCGCTCCGAACCGGAGTGAAAGACGAGAGGACGGTATGGCTGAACGGCATTGCAAGACACTGATCATCGGGTCCGGCCCGGCAGGGTACACGGCGGCGGTATACGCGGCGCGCGCCAATCTGGAACCGGTGATGGTGGCCGGCCTTCAGCCGGGCGGACAGCTGACGATCACCACCGACGTCGAGAACTATCCCGGCTTCGCCGATGTCATCCAGGGGCCCTGGCTGATGGAGCAGATGCGGCAGCAGGCGGAAAATGTCGGGACCGAGATCGTCTATGACATCATTGCCGATGTCGATTTCAGCGCGCGACCTTTCCGGGCAGTCGGCGATGGCGGCGACGTCTATACGGCGGACGCCGTGATCATTTCCACCGGCGCGCAGGCCCGTTGGCTTGGCTTGGAAAGCGAGCAGACATTTCAAGGCTACGGGGTTTCCGCGTGCGCGACCTGTGACGGCTTCTTTTACCGGGAAAAGGAGGTCATGGTCATCGGCGGCGGCAATACCGCGGTGGAAGAGGCGCTGTATCTGACTAATCACGCCAGCAAGGTGACCTTGGTGCACCGCCGCGACAGCCTGCGGGCAGAGAAAATCCTGCAAGACCGCCTGTTCGCGCATGACAAGGTGGAAGTCGTCTGGAACGCCGTGCTGGAAGAGATTCTGGGTGATGCGGATCCCTTGGGGGTAACGGGCGTCCGCCTGCGCGACACGGTGACGGGCGAGACGCAAGAGCGTGCGACTCACGGTGTTTTCGTCGCCATCGGGCACGATCCCGCGACCGCCATCTTCAAGGGCAAGGTCGATATGGACGAGGAGGGGTATATCCTCACCCGGCCCGGCAGCACCGTGACCAGCGTGACCGGCGTGTTCGCGGCGGGCGACGTGGTGGACAAGACCTACCGTCAGGCGGTGACAGCCGCCGGCATGGGCTGCATGGCGGCTCTGGACGCAGAGAAATTCATCGGCGAACAGGAAGCCTTGTTACACGCTGCCGAGTAGGCTGCGCCGTCGCCTGATTTCGGACCGTGAGTCGAATCCGGTCGATTCTCGCGGGGGGCTGAGCTAGTGTCGCGTGACCTTGGAAATCATTGAGGGCTGTAGATGGGCCTTTTTAACGAGAAGGCATCGCCGGCACCGGCTCCGCCTGTCGAAAAATCAACGACAATCGCACCCGGAACCACCATTACCGGCGACATCGCGGGTGCGGACCATGTGCTGTTGGACGGCGTCCTGCTCGGCAACATCGCCTGCCGCCGACTGACCATCGGTCCTTCCGGAGAATTGCGCGGCGAAGCCGAGGGCGAAGAGGTCGTGGTGCACGGAACGCTACGGGGCGTTATCCGGGCCAAGAGGGTAACGCTAGGGCAATCGGCCAAGGTCTACGGTGACGTCGATCATGAAGTGCTGCAGGTCGATGCCGGCGCCGAGGTCGAGGGCCGCTACTTCCGGGCGCTGCATCAAGCCGGCGCCTACGAGGCCGGGACCACCGACAAGGCGGCGATAACGGCTCAGGCAGGCCCAATGCAGAAAGAGACGCCGCCGCAGTCTCCCCGTCGCGCCCGACAGACCAGCGGCAAACCAATGCCGCCGGACATGCCGGAAGCGAATAACGCAACCAAACACTAGAGCGTCGCACCTTAACTCGGACCCATTGAGACGGCGTATCCGGTCTTCTGGCCAGGAAGGCCGGGCGCAGCGATGCTGAAGGCATCGGAAGTGTGGCGTGACGCCGTCCAGAGGCCCTGATACGCCGCCGTCCCTTGCCGATGTGCTGCATCGCCGGTGCAACGGCTCCTGCCGCGAAGGCTTCCAAGAAGATCTCAGTTCAGTCCGGATTAGGGCGCGATGCTCAAGCTTTTCTTCGGCCGGTCACCGGACGATCTTCAGACAAAGGTCGGGAGCGAGGCCTTTGGCCCGGGAGGCGCGGATTTCGGACCGACCCAGCGCGTTTGACTGGGCGGGTGAACCAGATTGACCGGGACTGCGTCCTGCATTTGCGGTTGCAAGGTTACGGTGCCGGGCAGAGACGGGGCCTCAAAGGGGAGGACGGCGGGACCATCCAAGCGTTGCTCCGGTACTTCCAGCAAAACGCGGCCCGAGACGCCACTGATCAGATTTAACGCCGGTATGACGAGCCTTCCGGTCGACCACAGACGGAGTGTCCAGAGTTTTTCACTCTGAGACGGGCGCACAATCCCATAAAAAAGGAACGGGGCGTCGCGCAGTATGCCATGCGTGTCCGGCTTGGGAATCGCGGACCGCTTTTTTCGTTGCGCCCGTGTTTCCCTTTCACTCTGAGCAATCGGTTCCTTCCACCTGCGGCTCATAAAGCGAGAGACTCCTGCGGCCGGTCCGCCCGCCATCCGCAAAGCAGTAGAGTGACATCGTCCTCCACATGCTCCGCCAGGCGGTCCGACCGCAGGAATTCCCGGATGCCAAGGTGAATTTCATCGTCGCTTTCCGCCGCCGTGAGATAGCTGTTCAACGGACGGAGGAAAGAAGAGTAGGGCCGACCGTCTTCCGGGCGAATGGTCAGTTCTTGTAGTCCTTCGGTGCCGGCGGCGACAAAGGTCACGGGCCCGTCCAGGATTGTAATCTCCGCTTCCGCGTCCGGATCCGTCACCGAAACGGCGCCTGCGGACTCCAGGCTGGCTTGACCGACGGTCCGATAGGGTTGGGACGGCGCCCCGGAGATCAGGAATCCGTCTCCTACTCTAAGTGCGGCTATGCGTCCTTCCGTCAGAACGAAGGCAAGCAGACTGGTTGCCAAATCCTCAACGGGACAGGCCCGGCCGGCTGCTTCCTGGAGCAAGGCATCACGCACGGCCTGAAGGGCGGTTTCCAAGTCACTGCCGTCCGTGTCGGTATGATCGATCGCACTGTCGCTCAGCGCGGCTGTGGCCGCTTTTACGGCCGATTGCGCGCCTATATGCGAGAGCCTGGCCTCGCCATCCCCATCCGCCAGCGCACCGATCACGCATCCCGCCGTGGGTTTCACGACCAAGCCGAAATCCTGGCACGGTTGATGGTGCGCTCTGTGGAGCGTCCCCTGCCGGTAATCGACTGCGGCCAGCCAAGCCAAAGTCTTGCCCCTATGCTGCGGTAAAATGAAGTATTCGTGACGCATTGAAGATAAAGCAAAAGTAATCGCAAGTCTACATGCAGTAAACATGCCATCGATTATTTTGAAGTTCTTTTCTCGATCGTGGAGGTGACGCCTCCGGCGCCCGCCGATAGACTGCGCATTCCAATTTATGGGAGGGACGGCGATGACCGGAGAAGTCTCAGAAGAAAGTCTGACGCTACTGAAAGGCGTTTCAACGGCGACGGTGACCATGCAACTGCTCAAACGCGGGATACGGGCCTGTTCCATGGTCGGGCCGAGACCGTTCTCGGGGACCGAGGAGCGGCTGGTCGGTCCGGCCTACACGCTGCGCTGCGCGCCGATGCGCGAAGATATCTCCACGCCGGCATTCCTGGGGGCTGACGACAATGCCCAGAAGATCGCCATCGAGGAAATCCCTGCCGGCCATGTGCTGGTAATCGATGGGCGTGGCGAAACGCGCAGCGGCGTGTTGGGCGATATCCTGGTTGCGCGTCTAAAAGTACGCGGCGTGGCCGGCGTGGTCAGCGATTCCGGAATGCGCGACGCAGCGGGTGTCATCCCCGTCGGACTACCGATCTATTGCGCCGGGGCCGTCGCACCGCCCAACATCACTTGGCTGACCCCTGCCGACAGGCAAGTCCGGATTGGCTGTGGCGGTGTCCTGGTCGATCCGGGCGACATCATTGTCGCCGATGGCGACGGCGCCGTGGTTATTCCGCGCGATCTCGCAAACGACGTTGCGCGGGACGGTGCCGAGCAGGAGAGGTTTGAGCGTTTCGTACAACTGCGCGTCAACAAAGGGCATCCGACCAAGGGTCTTTATCCGCCAAATGAGGAAAGCCTCGCGGCCTACCGCGAATGGTTAGATGCGGGCGAGCCGGAGTAGAGGAGCAGCGCCCCTCTAATCCAAGACGGACTTCAAGACCGTGCTGTAGGCGGCGGCGGTTTCTTCCTCCAGCGCATGCCTGCCGTCGCGCACCACCCATGCCCCGGCGACCATGACATCGCGGACTAGGCCCTTGCTTCCCCCGAAGACAAGGGTATCGGCGATGGCGTCGCCCGATCTGGCTGTCAGGTCGGTGTGCGAACCGTCCAGCACGATCAGATCGGCCCGTTTGCCGACCGCCAAGCCGCCGGTCGGTGTACCGCAGGCCCTGGCCCCGCCGGTGGCCGCCCGGCGCCAAAGGGCCGCTCCCGTCGCCTGGTCGGATTCGCTGGCGGCGATGTTCCGCGCGCGCAGTTGCAGACGCTGCCCGTATTCCAGAAGACGCAGTTCCTCCGCCGCGTCCCGGCAGACGTGGCTGTCCGAACCGACGCCGAAGACGCCGTTCTGCCCCTGGAACCGGGGCAGGGGGAACAGGCCGTCGCCCAGATTGGCTTCCGTCGTCGGGCACAGGCCCGCCACCGCGCCGCTGGCCGCGATGATGTCGGTTTCCGCCTCGTCCAGATGGGTTGCGTGCACGAGGCACCAGTGCCGGTCCAAATCCAGTTCCTCCCCGAGCAGGGCGACCGGCCGTTTGCCAGACCAGAAAAGGCAATCCTCCACTTCCTTTACCTGTTCGGCGATATGGATGTGGATCGGCGCGCCCGGGTTCCGGGCATGCAAGCCGGTTTGCAACTCCCGGATCAGGGCCGGCGGGGCGGCACGCAATGAATGGGCGGCTGCGCCGACCGTGATTGCGGGCGCCGTCGCGGCCTGCGCCGCAGCCCATTCGCCGATCCGGAGAATCCTCTCGGGATCGCCGCGGAAGCGGCGTTGCGCGTCCCCCAACGGGATCTCGCCGAACCCCCCATAGGCATAGAGAACGGGAAGATGGGTTAGCGCGATGCCGGTTTCCAGGGCGGCCGATAGGATGTGGTGGCTGATTTCCGCCGGATCGTCGTATGAGGCACCGTCGGGCGCATTGTGGAGATAGTGGAACTCCGCCACAGCCGTGTAGCCGCCCTTCAGGCATTCGATATAGAGCTGCCGGGCGATGGTCCCGACCTCTTCCGGGCCGAGGCGCTCGACGAACCGGTACATCAGATCGCGCCAGGTCCAGAAACTGTCCGTCGGCGATCCCCAGCGTTCGGTCAGTCCGGCCATGGCACGCTGAAAGGCGTGGGAATGCAGGTTGGGCATGCCGGGCAGCACCGGGCCGGAGACGCGTTGCGCGCCGGGCGGCGGCCGATCGGTAGGCGCGAGGGCCTGTATTGTGCCGTCCGCGCCGATCGTCAGAAGGCACCCGTCGATCCAACCGTCCGGCGTCATCAGGCTTGGGGCATAAAGGTCCATGGTCTATCGTCCTGAACTTGAAACGGAGTGCGCAGTCTCCGCCCCGCGCCGCAGGGCTGCAAGAGGCTGTGTATAGGAAGGAAAGGGAACGCCCGCGTGTGGGATTCGATTTGGGTGAACGCGCATCTGGCGACGATGCTGCCGGACGGAGAGAAATACGGCGCCGTGCCCGATGGCGCCATCGCGGTCGAGCATGGCCGGATCGCGTGGACCGGCAAGCGGGCCGATCTGTCGGCGGACCCGCAGACGCTTGCGCGCGCGGTGCACGATTTGGAAGGCGGTTGGGTCACGCCGGCCCTGATCGATTGTCACACCCACCTCGTCTATGGTGGCAGCCGGGCCGGTGAGTTCGAAATGCGCCTGGAGGGCGCGACCTACGAGGAGATCGCCCGGGCCGGCGGCGGAATTCTGTCCACCGTAAAGGCGACCCGTTCGGCGAGCGAGGCGGATCTTCTTGCCGCCGCTTTGCCGCGCGCCCGCCGCCTGCTTTCGGAAGGCGTAACCGTTCTGGAAGTAAAGTCCGGGTATGGCCTGGATTTGGAAACGGAACTGAAGATGCTGCGCGTGGCCCGGGCGTTGGGAGACCATTTGCCGTTGCGTGTGCGGACAACGTTTTTGGGCGCGCATGCGCTGCCGCCGGAATTCGCGGACCGTCCGGATGCCTATATCGATCTCGTCTGCGATGTGGTTTTGCCGAAAGTCGCGGAAGAAGGGCTTGCCGACGCGGTCGACGCCTTCTGCGAAGGGATCGGTTTTACGCCGGACCAGACGGCGCGCGTCTTCGAGACGGCGCGCGCTTTGGGACTGCCGGTGAAACTGCATGCCGACCAACTGTCGGACCTCGGAGGCGCAGCGTTGGCCGCCGCGCACGGCGCGTTGTCGGCCGATCATCTTGAATACACTTCCGACGCCGGGGTGGCCGCCATGGCCAAGGCGGGCACGGTCGCTGTGCTTCTGCCGGGCGCTTTCTACTTCCTGCGCGAGACCAAATTGCCGCCGATCCAGGCTTTCCGCGATCACGGGGTCGGAATCGCCCTGGCGACCGACAGCAATCCGGGATCGAGCCCCGCCCACTCCCTTCTGCTGATGCTGAACATGGCTTGCACCTTGTTCCGGATGACGCCGGAAGAAGCGCTCGCGGGGGTGACCCGGCACGCGGCCGCCGCGTTGGGTGTGGTCGGGACGCACGGCAGTTTGGAGGTTGGCAAGGCCGCCGACTTCGCGGTCTGGCGCATCGATACGCCGGCGGACCTGTCTTACCGGATCGGCGACAATCCCTGTACACGCGTCGTGATTGCGGGCGAGATCGTGGATCATGCTTAGGCCGCTTGCCGGGGCCTTGTTCCTGTGGGCCTGTCTGATGTCTTCCGGTACCGCGGCGGAGCCTTTTCAGGACTGCCCGACTTGTCCGGAGATGGTGCCGTTGACGCCCGCTCCCTTCGTCATGGGATATGACCATGGGAAGAGCGCGGAACGTCCGGCGCGCACGGTCGCCCTGTCCCGCCCCTTCGCCATTGCCCGGACGGAGACCACTTACGAGCAGTGGAACGCCTGTGTGGCGGATGGCGCCTGTTCCGCCCCGCAGCACGATCGCGGATGGGGCGAAGGCAAACGTCCGGTCATCTATATCGACTATAGCCAGATCGCCGACTACCTCACCTGGCTGGGCGCCAAGACCGGCCGGTCCTATCGCTTGCCGAGCGAAGAAGAATGGGAATTCGCCGCCCATGGCGGCGCAAACGGTCCGGACCGTCAGCGTCTGGACGGCAAGGGGCGGGCCAACTGCAACAAGTGCGTCGACGATTGGGCGCACAAGACCTTTCCGGTCGCCAGCCTGGAACCGAACGGCTACGGCCTCTTCGACATGCTGGGCAATGTTATGGAATGGACGTCGAGCTGCTGGGTCCCGGACTATCAGTCGGACCGCGAGGAAGACTGTTCGCGGCGCGTGCGGCGCGGCGGCTCCTGGTATTTCAACCGCTATGTCTCAACGCCGACATACCGCTACGGCGCCTTGCCGGACAGAGTATCGTACGACGTCGGTTTCAGAGTGGCGGTCGATCTGCCCTAGGAGGTCGTTCGGTAGCCTTGGGCTTTCCAATCCAGAATGCCGCCCTCCATGTGGACGGTATCCGTGAAACCGACGGCGACGAATTTGTCGAAATGGTCGGCAGTGCGGCGGCCGCTGCGGCAATGGAAGATACCGATCTTGCCGGGCTCCGGCGTGGGCGCGTGGCTCAGGAACGTGCTGAGGGGATAGAGCGTGGCGCCGGGAATACGCTCCGCATTCCATTCGTTTTCTTCGCGCACGTCGATCAAGACGGCTTCGCCCGCCTCGAGCAGACGGGCGCATTCGTGAACATCGATCCCTTTGACAGGGCCGGGCGTGGTCATCCGTGTACTCCCAGGGCTTGGTCCAGATCCGCGATCAAGTCGCGCTGATGTTCTAGCCCGACGGAGAGACGAATCATACCCTCTGATATTCCGACTGCGGCGCGCTCGGCTTCTGTGAGGCGCGAATGCGTGGTGGAGGCGGGATGGGTGATCAGGCTTTTCGCGTCGCCGAGATTGTTGGAGATCTTGATCAGTCCAAGACGGTTCAACAGGTCGAACGCCGCCCGACGGCCGCCGTCGATTTCAAAGGTGACGACCGTGCCGCCCTGATCCATCTGGCGGCGCGCCAGTTCGTGCTGCGGATGCGATGCCAGGAAGGGGTAGGAGACCGCCGTCACCCGAGAATCTTGTTCAAGCCAGGACGCAATGGCGAGCGCGCTGTTGCACTGCCGGTCGACCCGTAGCGACAGCGTCTCCAGACCTTTCAGAAGAACCCACGCATTGAACGGGCTCATACTGGGCCCGGTATGGCGGATGAAGGGCTCGAGCTTTTCCTTGCAGTATTCCTTCGTCCCGAGGATGGCGCCACCCAGACAACGGCCCTGGCCGTCGATATGTTTGGTCGCGGAATAGACGATGACGTCCGCGCCGAGCGCGATCGGACGCTGAAGCAGCGGGGTGGCGAAAACATTGTCGATCACGACCTGCGCGCCGGCCCGGTGCGCCAGTGTCGTAACCGCGGCGAGATCGGTCAGGCCAAGCCCCGGATTCGTCGGGGTCTCCAGGAACACGACATCCGCCGGTTCGCTGAGCGCCTCGCGCCACTCCTTCAAGTCGGTGCCGTCGACGAAAACGGTACTCACGCCGTAGCGTGGCAGGATCTCGTTACAGATGTAATAGCAGGACCCGAACAGTGCGCGGCTGGCGACAAGCCGGTCGCCGGCTTTCAAGAGCGAGATAAGGGCCGTGAACACCGCCGACATGCCGCTGGCGGTGGCGTAGCACTGTTCGGCGCCCTCGATCTGCGCCAGCCGTTGCTGGAACATGTCCACGGTGGGATTGCCGTAACGGCTATAGACATAGCGTTGCAGGTCACCCTTGAAGGCGGCTTCGGCATCCTCCGCGCGATCATAGACATAGCCGGACGTCAGATAGAGGGCTTCCGCGGTTTCGTCGAAGCCGCTGCGCTGTACGCCGCCATGGACGCCGATCGTGTCGGGATGCCACTGCGGCCCTGCCGCCGCGGGCGTTTTCTCATCCGGGTCGAACGGGAAATCCGTCACGGCTTCCAACGACCGAAGAAATGGCATGGCAACAAACTCCTCTCACTCGCAATCAAGACGCCAGCCGGTGCGGCTCGGCATCGGCTTTCTGGCGGAAATCGCCGATGGTAGCGCGTCCGTCCACGGTCGGCTGATAAAACAGATCGACGCCCGCCCCTTGTCCGCTGCGGAGACGGCGCAACGTCGGTTCATGCGTGACTTCGAACGCGTCGATGCCGCAGCGCTGCATGAACTGGATCTGGTCCAGCAGGACGTCGCCCGCAGCGCGGATCTCGCCTGAAAACCGATACCGTTCCCGAAGCGTGCGGGCGGTCGAGTAGGCGCGGCCGTCGGTGAAAGACGGGAAGGTGACGCGCACGACCTGCAGATGCTCCAGGTCCGCGACCAAAACCTCCAGGTTTTCTCCGGGCTCCACTGTGACACCGACCGGGGCGGAGCGGGCAAGCAGCGTGTCGCGCTCCTGCTTCCAGCGTTGCAGCGGCACAATCAAGGGCCGCTGGGGAAGAGGGCGTTGTTCCGTATCGGCAATCAGCCAATCGTCCTTGATCTCTTGTCCGTTCTTGAACAATGCCATGATCGTTTCCTTTTCGCTTGCGGCGCTTCCGCCGGGTGTCAGGGTGCGCGTGTGAATACCGCATTCGAGTTTTTCGGTGCCGCGCCAGCGTCCGGCCCGTGCGTCCTCGCCGGGACGGACACGATCGGTACAGGGCATGCAGCCGATGGAGAGATAGCCGTCTTTCTCCAGGGCGTGCCGGGGTAGAGCATGCGTGTCGAAGTAGTCTTGGACCTCGCCCGGCGTCCAGGCGGCCAACGGATTGACCTTGATGTGGCCGCCTTCGAACTCGAAGACTTGCGTCTGTCGGCGGGTGTTTGACTGATAGCGTTTGCGGCCGGAGATCCAGCAGTCGAAGCCCTGCAACGCCGCCTGAAGCGGTCCTTGTTTCCGCAGCGCGCAACACCGGTCCGGATCGCTCGCATGAAGCAGTCCGTCAGGATCTTTCTGTGTTGTTTCCGCCCGCCCGGGGGCGGCGATCCTTACGTCCTTGAGGCCGAGCCGCTCTTTCAACGCCTGGCCGTACCGTTTGGTCTCGCCGAAATGCTTGCCGGTATCGATGAAAATCACCGGCGTATCCGGTGCGATGCCGGCGGTAAGATGCAGAAGTACGGCGGCCTCCGTCCCGAAACTGGTCACGACCGCAGGCCGCCCCGCCGCGCGGTCGACCAGCACGGCGCGCAAGACCTGTTCGGTATCAAGCGCCCCGAAGGCGTGATGAAGGACGGCGGCCTGGGTCTGCTTGCCGACCACGACCTCGCCGCCCTGCAACAGGGACTTCAGTTCAGAAGGCACCGTTGATGTCCCAGGTTTCGACCGTCAGCGACCGCGGCTTGCCGCTGGGGACCCGAACAGGGCCGTCATCGTTGGCGGCCACGCCATCCTTCTCGGCCGTTTCTGGGTGGATGGCCGCGCGTGTGGAAACAGGCTGCCGGCCGGCACGCGGTATACGGAATTTGGTAATACGATAACCCATGATCAGTTCCCTCCGTAAAGACGGTCTTTGAACGGCGTCTCCCCGACGCGGCGATAGGTATCCAGAAAACTCTCGGCTGGGCTTTCGCGGACATCCAGGTAGGTGTCGACGACTTTTTCGACCGCGTCGGTGATTTCGTCGGCGGAGAAGCCTTGCCCGATAATCTTGCCGATCGACGTGTTTTCGTCGGCGCTGCCGCCGAGCGTGATCTGATAGAACTCTTCGTTTTTACGATCGACGCCCAGAATGCCGATATGGCCGACATGGTGGTGGCCGCAGGCATTGATGCAGCCCGAGATTTTCAGTTTCAGATCACCGATATCCTTCTGACGCTTAAGATCGGAGAACCGGTTGCTGATATCCTGCGCCACGGGGATCGACCGGGCGTTGGCCAAGGCACAGTAATCCATACCGGGGCAGGCGATGATATCGGTGATCAGACCGGCATTGGGCGTGCCGAGGCCGATTTCGGTCAGTTTCTCCCAAACACTGTAAAGATCGTCCAGACGTACATGGGGCAGGATGAGGTTCTGTTCGTGGGAGACTCTGATTTCGCCGAGGCTGAAGGCGTCGGCAAGATCCGCGATGGCATCCATCTGACTGTCGGTCGCGTCGCCGGGCACTTCGCCGATCCCTTTAAGGGAAATCGTAACGATCCCGTGGCCTGCTTGTTTGTGGTCGTGGACGTTGCGCTCGACCCAACTGGCGAAGGATGCATTGGCCGCCTTCTGGACATCCAGGGTCACCGAGGTCGGCGGCAGGGTCTCGAAAGCGGGCGGCGCGAAATAATCGGTGATCTTGTCGACTTCCGCCTGGGGCAGGGTGTAGACGGTATCGCGAATTTCCTCCCACTCGGCCTCAATCTGCCGTGTCAGTTCTTCGGTGCCTGTCTCATGCACCAGGATCTTGATCCGCGCTTTGTATTTATTGTCCCGGCGACCGTACTGGTTATAGACGCGCAGGATTGCTTCCAGGTAGCTCAGCAGATGTTCCTTGGGCAGGAAGTCGCGGACCTTCTTGGCAACCATCGGGGTGCGCCCTTGGCCCCCGCCGACATAGACGGCGAAGCCGACACGGCCGTCGTCGGTCCTGACCAATGCCAAGCCGATATCGTGCACTTGGATAGCCGCGCGATCCTCTGTCGTGCCGGTCACGGCGATCTTGAACTTGCGCGGCAGGAAGGCGAATTCCGGATGCAGCGTCGACCATTGGCGAATGATTTCGGCGTAGATGCGCGGATCTTCGATCTCTTCTGCGGCGGCGCCGGCAAAGTGATCGGCGGTGACGTTTCGGATGCAATTCCCGCTTGTCTGGATCGCGTGCATTTCGACATCCGCCAGATCCTGCAGGATGTCGGCGATCTCGGTCAGTTTCGGCCAGTTGTACTGGATATTCTGGCGCGTGGTGAAATGGCCGTACCCCTTGTCATAGCGGCGCGCGATATAGGCCAGCTTGCGCAGTTGATCGGAGGACAGCGTGCCATAGGGGATGGCGACCCGCAGCATGTAGGCGTGCAGTTGCAGGTACAGCCCGTTCTGCAGACGCAGAGGTTTGAATTCGTCTTCGGTGAGTTCCCCGCTCAGGCGGCGGGCGATCTGATCGCGGAACTGCGCCACGCGTTGGTTGACGAAGTTATGATCGAACTGGTCGTAACGGTACATGGAATGCGGTCCTTTATGCCTGAACTCAAGCCGCGAGATCGGCTTGTTTCCCAAGGTCGCGGCGCACCGTCGGTCCCAGGGACTGAATGAATTGCTTATTCTTGACGATGCGCGGGCCGGCCGCCTCAGGCACCACTTCGACAAATTCCCATCCGGCAATCTGCTGGCTTTCCAAACCGGCCTGAGCGTTGGCTTCGAGGTCGGCGCGGGATCGATCGTTATGGGCGACGGCTGCCTCATGCAGGTGCTCCGTCCAACCGCCGGTCTTGTCCAGATAGATGACAACGCCGTCCGTCAGCCGGTTTGCCAGGACGATCTCCCGGATGATTTCTTTCTCTGCCATGAGGATTTCCTTTCCTTAAGCGACGGTCCGCAGGGGCCAGGATGCCGCCGCTTGTTCGATATGTTCGGCGCTGCCCGCATCCACTTCGGAAACGACATCGCCGACCACGATCAGGGCCGGGCCGTCCAACCCGTCCACGCGGGATAGGAGCGGCAAGGTATCCAGCGTCCCGACCAGGGTGCGCTGCGTTTCCAGCGTGGCATTTTCGATGACGGCGACAGGCGTCTCCGGCCGGCGTCCGTGCGCGATCAGCGACCGTGCGATTTCTGCCGCCTTGGATTTGCCCATATAGATGACGGCTGTCTGATCGGGGTTGGCCAACGGTGCAAAGTCCGGGTCGGCTTTGCCCTTGGCCGGGTGCCCGGTGGCGAAGCTGACCACGTTCGCATGATCGCGGTGGGTCAGCGGCAGTCCCAACGCGGCGGCCGCACCGGTGGCGGCCGTGATCCCGGGAATGACGTCCACGGGGATGCCGGCATCTTTCAGCGCCCGGATTTCTTCTCCGCCGCGGCCGAAGACAAACGGGTCTCCACCCTTGAGGCGAACCACGGTGGAACCCCGGCGTGCTTCGTCGACCAGGATGCCGTTGATCCGTTCCTGACTGTAGCTGTGGCGTCCCTTCTGCTTGCCGACAAACAGCCGCAAGGCGTCGCGGCGCGCAAGGTCGAGGACCTCCGGGCCGACAAGGGCGTCATAGATGATAACGTCTGCTTGCTGCAGGGCGCGCAGCGCCCGCAGGGTCAGGAGATCGGCGGCGCCCGGGCCGGCCCCGACCATGACGACACGTCCCAGGCGCTCGCCATTTGCCGTCTCCTCGATGAGCGCCGAAGCGCTGTCTCTGGCAGCGTTCAGATCGTTGGACAGCACATGCTCGGCGGTGTTGCTGGTGAAGAAGGTCTCCCAGAAGGTGCGGCGCTTGGTGCCGTCGACGATCTTCTCCTTCACTTCGCGGCGCAGGGACTGCGCGAACTCAGCCAGCTTTCCCAGGTTTGGGGCGAGGGTGGATTCGATTTGCGCGCGGATCTTACGGCCCAGGACAGGGGCTGTGCCGGCGGTTGAGATCGCGACCAGGACGGGGGATCGGTCGACGATGGAGGGGACCGTGAAGTCGGAAAGATCCGGCCGGTCCACGACATTCACCTTGACCCCATGAACTTGCGCCGCGGTGGAAACGAACTCGTCGACAGCGTCATTCGCGGTTGCGGATATCACCAGGGCCGCCGCCGCGATATCCTGCTCGGTGACAGGACGCCGGACGAGATCGATCCTGTCTTCCGCCGCAAGATCGTCCAGTTCCGCGTTGGTGTCGGGGGCGACAACTTTGACTCGCGCGCCTGCGCCGAGCAGCAGTCGGATCTTACGTGCGGCGTCTTCACGACCGCCCACAATAAGAGCGGTTCCTGAGTCAGTATCCCAAAAAATGGGGAAATAGCGCCGAGTCATCTCAACCTCCGTGACAAGCCATCGTACTTGGGCCCACGGAGATCGATCCGTGGCGCTTTAGCAGTGTTGACGCGGATGCAAGCTGCCCTTCAAATCCCGCGGGTCCGAACCGGGTGGACCAAGCCGTAAATAAAAAACCTGCCGCAGCTCTAGCTGGACAGGCGTCCCCGCTTTAGCTGCATTTTTAAAGCGCCCGCAATTTGGTCTAAATCAGCGCTGTTGGTTCGTAGGTAACGCCGGGTGAGGCCGCTGTCAAGAACATGTCGGGCCGAAAACACGCGCGGTGTCGGTAACCTCACTTACCGGAAAACCGTTCGCGGTTCTGCTTCCCATACGCTCTCCTTTAATTTCAGCATCTTAATTGTTGGGGACATGAACGTTTACAAAACGATGTAAATTTTATCACAGATGCGCGATGGTTTTACGGACTGTGGCCCGCACCGTTCTAGCCGGAAGGTTTCCAATCCAACATCGTCTCGATTAGCCGGCGTAGTACAGGCCGGATCGTTCCCGCCTGCTCCTCCAGAAACGGGTAGGGCGGCTCTTCCTGCATATAGGTCACCTGTGAAAGCTCCAGTTGGACCGCATGGACATCCTCATCCGGGGACCCGTAGCGCCGGGTGATGTATCCGCCTTTGAAACGGCCGTTGAGGACGTGCGTGAAGGTGGGCGTTTCTTCCGCGACGGCGAGCAGCCTTTTCACCAGTTTGGTGTCACAGCTTTGACCGGCATTCGTCCCGAAGTTGAGGTCCGGCAGGCGCCCGCTGAAAAGGCGTGGCACGTGAGAGCGGATCGAATGAGCGTCCCACAACAGCGCATACCCGAAGCGCTGTCGAATCTCTTCAAGTGTCGTTTCGATCTTGTCGTGATAAGGCCGCCAGTACCGATCGACGCGGCCCTCTCTCTCTGTATCGTCCGGCGCCACGCCATCTCTGTAGAGCGGTTCGCCGTCGAAACTGGTGATCGGCGCCAAACCCGTGGTGGCCTGACCTGGATAAAGGCTTTCGTTTCCGGGCGGTCGGTTCAAGTCGACAACATAGCGGGACTGCGTCGCGGCGATGACCGAGACATCCAATTCCTCCAGAAAGTTGTAAAGCTGTGGAATGTGCCAGTCTGTGTCGGCAAGTTGATGTGCTTTATCCGTCAGCCGCGCGCCGATGTCGTCGGGTACGCCAAGACCGGCATGCGGGATACTGACAAGAAGGGCAGTGTTCCCAGGCTGAAAATCGAACATCGGCTGCGGCCTCCAAACGCGTGTTTTTGCCCTAGAACACCGGACAGCCGGCATCCTAACCCGCGCCGTGCGCAGTGGCTATTCCGTCGCTGGCAAAACAGGTTGACCAACAGGTGAAATTTTTCCGAAGGACCGCCCGGTCCTGCTGCTCTATCTAGGGCTTCTGTTTGATGACCGGCCGCGTACCGGATTTTAGAGGATTGTACTGTTATGGCAGCTGTTGAAAAAAGGGTTCGGTTGAACGCAGACCCAGACTTTTGGCCGGGTAAGGGGCATTCGCCACTGACCAAAGTGGAGGTTGACGAACACGGCGTGACCCTGCGATGGGCGGACGGCCGCGAGGGACACTTTCATCCTCTATGGCTGCGGGACAATTGCCTGTGCCCCGTATGCCGCCACCCGGAGGCCTGGGAAAAGACCCTGGACCTGCTGACGGTCGATCCGGAGGAGAAGCCGGCCTCGGCGCGTTTGGGGAGTGACGACGAACTGGAAATCACATGGGCGAGCGATGGGCATGTCAGCCGGTTCCCGGGTAGCTGGTTGCGGCAGAACTGCTATGACGGCTGGGCGCTCGAAGCCCGGCGACCGCAGCGCGTTCTATGGGATGGTTTGATCGCCAACGGACGCCCGGAGGTCGACTACACGGCCGTGATGCAGACCGATGAGGGGCTGCGGGACTGGCTGCGGAACCTTCAAGCCTATGGGTTCTGCATTGTGACCGACGCGCCGCAGCGCAGCGGCATCGTGGTCCCGGCGGTAAGGCGTATCGGATTTCTGCGGGAGACGCATTTCGGCACGGACTATGCCGTCGAGTCCAAGCCCAACCCCGAGAATGTGGCCTATACGGCAATTGAGTTGAAAACCCACAACGATCTGTCGAACTGCGAGGCGCCTCCAGGCATCCAGTTCCTGCACTGTATCGAGTTCGAAGCGGACGGCGGCGAATCCATCCTGGTCGACGGGTTTTCCGCGGCCGAGAAACTGCGCGGCAGGAACCCGGCGGCCTTCGAGCTTCTTGCTCAAACGCCTGTGGTTTCGCGGTACCACGATCATGACTGGGACATACGGCACCGCGCGCCGACCATTGCGGTCGATCATACGGGCACGGTTCAGGAATTGCGGGTGAACCGCCAACTCGAAGCGCCGTTGGATATTCCAAACGATGCGGTGGTTCCGTTCATAAAGGCGAAGCAAGCCCTGGTTCGCCTGCTGCGCGATCCGAAACAGGAGTACCGCTTCAAATTGAAGCCGGGCGAGATCATGAGTTTTCACAACCGGCGTGTCCTGCATGGACGTGCCGCGTTCGATCCCAATTCCGGTCGCCGGAAACTGGAAGGCTGCTACGTCGACTGCGACCAGGCCTGGAGCCGGTTACGGGTGCTGGAGAGGACAGAGTAGGCGGGGTCCTCAACCGCCACCGCTTTGCCAGGCGAGCGCATCGTCGAGGGTCTTGATGCCGGCCGCCTCCAGAAGCGGGATCAGCTTTAGGAAAACCTCGGCGGTTGCGATGGAGTCGCCAAGGGCGGTATGACGCAGCTCCGACTCGATATCGATGCCGCACCGCGCGGCGAGACCGTCGAGCGTGTGATCTCCGCTGTGCTGAAACAGCCTGGACGATAACAGCGCGGTGCAGAGAACCGGGACGGTGAGCGTCGCGCCCGCCTGCTGAGCCGCCCGGTTCAAAAACGCCATGTCGAAGGCCGCGTGATGTGCAATGAGGACGGATCCCTCGGCGAAGTCCAGAAAGGTGCCTGCCACGTCGATGAAAGGCGGCGCGTCCGCGACCATCGCGTCGTCGATCCCGTGAATCTTGGTTGTTGCCAACGGAATGGCGCGGCCCGGATTCACCAGCCGGTCGAAAGTCTCCTCGTAGCGCGGGCGGTTTCCGACAATGCGGATACCGGCGATCTGCACAACCGCGTCCCGGTCCGTGTTGAGGCCCGTCGTCTCGGTGTCGAAGACCGTGTAGGCGAGGTCCGCGAGCGGGCGGGAGCCAAGCTCTGTCCCGGCATGAGACGGCAGATCGAAATCATAGAAGCCAAGCGGCTCGGCTGCAGAGCGGCTTTCGATGGCGGAGGCTGCCCGTAAAGGCAGAACGATGCGCGCGCCTGCCTCCGCCGGTTCGACCCAGATGTCGCTGCGATGGGCAGCGAGCGCTTCGCGCCCGCTGTAATCTCCGTACGCAACAGCGACCGGGTCGGACAACCAGGCCTCCAGGTCGCCCAAGGGCAAGGTCCCACCCTGCCAACTGAGCAACAAGCGGACTTCGCCCGCGGTTTGTTCCGCCGAAAGGGTCAGCCCGTCATATCCGGCACGGTCCGACAGTTCGCGAAGAATGCGGGCCAGGATCTCCGTCACCGCAAATCCGTCGCAACGGGCGATGGCGTCAGTCGCCGATATGGTGACGGCCTGCTGCATCTGCTGCTGCAGAACATCGAAGATCTGCTGAACGTCCAATGTCCTGATCGGCCAATGCATGGCGTTGATCGCTGCTTCTTCGGCGGCGCTTTTGGCGAGGACTTCGGCCAGTCTGTCGCGTTCCTCGCGCAAGGAGGCCTCGAAACGCGCGCGATCCTCTGGTGGCAGGTCCGGTGCCACTTCCAGCGTGTCGAGAACGGCGCCGATCGCCGAAATTGGTCTGCGTGCCCCTTCGATCGTGCGGGTCAGCAGCCGTTCCAGATCGCCATGCACGCGAAGGTCTTCGGTCATGTCCCGGAAATGCAGAACATGACCGATGAGGTCTCCTTCGAACTCCACCGCCGAGACCGTGCCGGTAAAAATCTGGCTACCGCTGGTGGGCGAGGTCAGAAAGGTGGCGGCCCCGCCGCTGCCGGCTTTCGTCGTCAGCCGGTCGATCGCCGCCATCACCGGGTCGGTGCGTAGATACCGGGAAAGCGGCCGGTCGAGGCCGAGCGACCCGAGCAGGATGGCGGCGGCGCGGTTGTAGAGCAGGATCCGCCCGTCCGACGACACCACGACGACTCCATCCGCCAACTCACGCAGAAGCGCTTCCAGAAGCGCCTTGTCGCGCGCGATCCGGGCCGTCTGTTCCGCGAGGACCTGCTCCAGAGAGGCCCGGGCCTCGGCTAATGCGGTTTGTACGGTCCGGGCGGCGTCGGCCAGTTCGTCCAGGTGGCGCGCCGATTCCGTATCGAGGTCGTGCGAAACGTCCGACCGGGCGCGCGTCACCAGGTCCGCCGACAACGAAAGGATCGGCTTGGCGACATTCTCGTCGAACAAGAACCCAATCCACGCGGCCAGGCCGGCCAATCCGAACGCCGCCACCAGCCCCGCAATAAGATAGCTTTCGGTGGACCCGCCGCCGCGCGCGTGGCCGAGCCAGAGCCCAAGGCCGGCCACGAGTGTACCGCCGATTGCCAGAGCGGCAAAAAACAGCGCGAAGCGGAAACGGAGGCCGGGCCGCTTAGCCATGCACGGGTTCGCCCAGTAGGTGGCAAATCTCCTCGGTCAGACGCGCCGTGGAAAACGGCTTGGTCAGGAAAATGTCGGCGCCCAGCGCGAGGCCTTTCTTGCGTTCCACTTCGCCGCCTGATGCGCTCATCATCAGCACCTTCACATCGTGCAGGCGTTCGCTCGCGCGCATGGTCTGGATAATCTCGTAACCGGTACACCCGGGCAGCATGACATCGAGAACGACAAGATCCGGGCAATCCTCTTCCAGCGAGCTCAACGCGTCTGGTCCTGTTGCGACACGCTTCAACGCGAACCCTTGCCGGCTGATCAGAAAGCCGAGGGCAAGCGCGATGTTGTCTTCGTCTTCAACCAGCAGGATCTTCTTCTTCTCTTGGTCCATCTCGCTACTCCTTACAGACCAGTTCGATGAGGGTGTTTTGATCCGACAAGGGGCGCCACGCGGCGGCACTTGGGTCGGCAAGAGCCGCGTCGCTGACATCGGCCCGGGCCCCGGCGATGCAGTCGATCAATTGGGGGATCCGCTGGGTCGGTTGCCAGCGGGCGAAAAGATATAGGTCTATCAAGCGTGTGTCCGGCGCGGCCTCGTTGCTGCGAACCGTTGCCGTGTCGACGGCCATCAACCGCGTGCCTTGGGGCCAAAGGTAAGTCCAGGGCCGGTACCAAGCGCTTTCACTGACGGTTTCGGCCACTGCGACACCATCAGGCAGGCCACTAGCGGTCCGTGTGGCCCAGGTCATTTCAGACGAGATCGCGGTACCGATCATCGCCGCGCCGGCGGCGACCGGCATCGCCCAGCGTGGCAAACGCCCGCGACTCAACCGGTTTACCAGCAGGACAATCCCCGCCGCGCCCAGGCCTGCCACGAATGTTGCGATCAATTCCAAAAACATGGTTTCAAACGATCCCGCCGCGGCCTTGGCCAACGGCCGATTGCATGGTCTTAACCACCAGGAACGCGTCACGCAGGTGGTTACGCTCAAGTTCCGACAGCAGCCCCGGCTGGAGGAAATTGTCCGGCCGCTTGCCTTCCGCGATGCGCGTCGCCTGATGCCGCAGCCGCAATTCGGCAATCAGCTCGTAGGCGTCGATCAAATCCCGCGAGCCGCTTTCGGAAATCACCCCCGACCGGCCAGCGGCGAGGATGCGTTCATAAGTATTCACCGTCTCGATGCCGCCTGACAATGCATAGAGCCGCCCCAAATCGATGATCGGCACCACGCCCGCGATCTTCAGGTCAAGCGCATCCTTGTGCTCGCCGGAACGGATCAGGGCGAAACTACGGAACAGGCCGATCGGCGGCGTATGCTTCAGAGAATTTCCAACCATGTGCGAGATGAAGATCGAGTTCTTCCGCGCCATCTCCAAAGTTTCGCGCTGAAGGTTGCTGAACAGATCCATTTCGCCGGCGATCGGGCGCAGGTCGAACATCACCGAGGCCAGCATCTGCGCTTCCGTATCAGGCTCGGCGACCCACTTCGCGAAGTATTGCCGCCAAACACGCCTCGGCTGCCGCCATCGTGGGTTCGTTGCCATCATCTCGCCCGGGCAATAGACGAAACCGACGGCGTTGAGCCCATCGGACACGAATTTGGCAAAGTCCGCGAAGTAGCGGTCGTCGTCCGCTGTGGCTCGGTCGTCCAGGATCAGACAGTTGTCCTGGTCGGAAACGCCGCTCTGTTCCCGGCGTCCCTGACTGCCGCAAGCGGCCCACAGATAGGGCACGGGCGGCGGGCCGAGTTCCGCTTCCGCCAAAGCGATGAGCCGGCGGGTAACAGCGTCCGTCAGGTCGGTGATGCGCCGTCCGATCGCATTCGGTTTTGCGCCGGCCGCGACCAGATGCGTGAGCAGTTCGGGCAGCCGCGCCATGATCGGTTTCATCTCTTCCGCGCTGCCGGCGGCAACGAGGTCGGCGACCATGTGGCTCGCCGTGGAGGCCTGCTGCCGGATCAGATCGGTCTTGCCGATCTTGCCGATCAGCCGGCCGTCGGCGTCGGCCACGGGCAGTTGGTTGATGCGAAGACGCGCCATCTCGACCAGGGCGTCCAAGCCGGTGGCATCCGGGCTGATGGTTAGCGGTCTGGGGGTCATGACCTCGCGGACCGGGCGGTCGCCGCTGAGGCCCTCCGCGAGCACCTTGTTCGTCAGATCGTGTACCGTAACGATCCCGGCAAGCTCGCCGTCTTCGGTCGCGAGGACCGAACTGATTCCGCGATCGCGCATGATCCGCGCAACCTCCGTGACGGACGTTTCGACCGGGCAGGTGACCGGGTTTCGCACCATAAGATCCGAGACCTGCAGGGCGGTCAGGCCGACGGCGTAGGGGCCTTCGCTTCGGTTTGGATCGGACGGCAGGCCGCGGCCGAACCAACGCTGTATTTCCGGAACTTCCTGGACAAGGTTTCGGAACTTACCGCCACTGAGGATTAGGAGGGTGGTCGGCTCGAGGGCATGCGCCGAGAGAATGGCGCGTCCATCCCGCAACAGGCCACGTTCGCCCATCACATCGCCTGGGCCTCGATGCGATACGACATCGCCGTCGCGCGTTCTGACCTCAACGCTGCCGGCTTCCACAACGTAGAGACCGGCCAGGTTTGCGCCTTGTTGGAAGATGAGCGTGCCGGCGTCGACTTGAACTTCTTCTATTGCGCCGGCAAGCGCGGCACCGTCTTCTTCGGACAAAAGGTCGAAGGGCGTGAAGTGCACCAAACGATCGGTGAGGGACTTGTTTGCTTCGGGCATCGGCTTTGGTTCGTTAGATCCCAGTTGATCCCGTGTAAAGGTATCAGGCCCTATACTGTAGCCCGTTCATCGACTGACGCCCGCATGAAAGGATGCGGGCGGGTGGCCCGGGCACAGGGGCGCCCGGGCCTTCGCGCACTAGTGCCCCGCCTGGGCGGCACCGGCGCCGCGTGGGATCCGCACGCTTTCCACCAGATCCTTGATCTCCTGCGGCGTCTCCTTCGTCATGCTGGCGACGATGTACGCCACCGTGAAGTTGATGACCGCACCGACCGCGCCGAACGATGTCGACTTGATCGTGCCAAGAAGCGGGTCCGCATCCGAGAACATGTTTGTACCCGGGATGAAGAACCAGCCCTTGTGCAGGAAGATGTAGATCAGGGTGACGGTCAGGCCTGCGAGCATCCCCGCGACCGCGCCGTGATTGTTGATCTTCTTGGAGAAGATTCCCATCATCAGTGCCGGGAAGATCGAGGCTGCCGCCAGCCCGAAGGCAAGCGCCACGGTTTGTGCCGCAAATCCCGGTGGGTTCAGGCCAAGATACGTGGCCACCACGATTGCGACCGCCATGGCGATCCTCGCCGACAGAAGCTCACCCTTCTCCGAGATCTGGGGATTGAGTTGCCCCTTGATCAGGTCGTGACTGACCGCCGACGAGATGGCCAGCAACAAGCCTGCCGCCGTCGACAGGGCCGCCGCCAGACCGCCCGCCGCCACCAGGCCGATAACCCAACCCGGCAGGTTCGCGATTTCGGGGTTTGCCAGGACCAGGATGTCACGGTTGAACTTGGTCAGTTCGTTACCCTGCCAGCCGTTGGCCGCGGCCCGTTCGGCCATCGCGTCACTGCTGTCATTGTAGTATTGAATCCGACCGTCGCCGTTCTTGTCTTCCCAGTCGAGCAGACCGGTTTTCTGCCAAGTCAGCATCCAGTTGTACTCGGGGTCGTTCTCGATCGTCTCGACCGCAACAGCTTCGCCCGCGGTGCCGTTCGGCCAGAACATCTCGGTGATGTTCAGGCGCGCCATGGCGCCGACAGCCGGAGCCGTCAGATAGAGAAGCGCGATGAAGACCAGGGTCCAACCTGCCGACCAGCGCGCGTCCGATACCTTCGGCACCGTGAAGAAGCGCATGATGACGTGAGGCAGGCCCGCAGTACCGATCATCAGGCTCAACGTGAACAGCACCATGTTGAAGGTATCGCCATGGTGGGCTGTGTATTCCTTGAAGCCCAGCTCGGTCACGATCTGATCGAGCTTCAGCAACAGCGGTTCTCCGCTGGCCTCATGCGTGCCGAACAGGCCCAGACCCGGGATCGGGTTGCCGGTCAATTGCAGCGAGATGAAGATGGCCGGGATCGTATAGGCGAGGATCAGCACGCAGTATTGCGCAACCTGCGTATAGGTCACGCCCTTCATGCCGCCGAACACCGCATAGGCGAAAACAACGCCGGCGCCGATCAACAGACCGGTCGTGTTCGAAACCTCCAGGAACCGGCCGAAGGCCACGCCCACGCCCGTCATCTGACCGATCACGTAGGTCACCGACGCGACGATCAAACAGACCACCGCGACGAGGCGCGCGGTGCTGGAATAGAACCGGTCGCCGATGAATTCGGACACGGTGAACTTCCCAAACTTCCGCAGGTACGGCGCAAGCAGCAGCGCAAGCAGTACGTAGCCGCCGGTCCAGCCCATCAGGAAGGTTGAGTTGTCATAGCCGACGAAGGCGATCAAACCGGCCATCGAGATGAAGGAAGCCGCCGACATCCAATCGGCCGCCGTCGCCATCCCGTTGGTCACGGGGCTGACGCCGCGCCCGGCGGCGTAGAATTCTGATGTGGACCCGGCGCGGGCCCAGATCGCGATGCCGATATAGAGCGCGAAAGACGCGCCCACAAACAGCAAGTTGATAACGAATTGGCTCATGATATCGGGTCCTTACTGTTCTTCGACGCCGTGTTCGCGGTCGAGTTTGTTCATGCGCCAGGCGTAGAAGAAGATCAGGGCCAGGAAGACCAGGATCGATCCTTGCTGGGCGAACCAGAAACCCAGGTCGGTGCCGCCGACGGTAATGCCGGAAATCAACGGCCGCAGCAGTACGCCGAAGCCGAAGGACACCAGGGCCCAGATTGCGAGGCACCAGGCGATCAGACGAACGTTCGCCTTCCAGTACCCGCTTTGTGAAGAGTTATCGGACATAAAGCTCCTCCCATTTTCAGTGTTGAGGATTAAGGACGGCCGGCCGCCATTGCGCCGACTGGCATCGTCCATTCATGCTTTCCTCAGGCCGAGGCCCGGTTGGAAATCAGGTCATCGACCACGGATGGATCCGCCAGGGTGGACGTATCCCCCAGCGAGCCGGTTTCGTTCTCCGCGATCTTGCGCAGGATGCGCCGCATGATCTTGCCGGATCGCGTCTTCGGAAGGCCCGGCGCCCACTGGATGACATCCGGCTTGGCGATCGGACCGATTTCGGTGCGGACCCAGTTCGTCAATTCGGTGCGGAGTTCATCGCTGGCCTCGACGCCTTCCATCAAGGTCACGTAGCAATAGATGCCTTGCCCTTTGATGTCGTGCGGGAAGCCGACAACGGCCGCTTCGCTGACCTTCGCATGCGCCACCAAGGCGCTTTCGACCTCTGCGGTGCCCATGCGGTGGCCCGACACATTGATCACATCGTCCACGCGGCCGGTGATCCAGTAGTAGCCGTCTTCATCCCGACGGCAGCCGTCGCCCGTGAAGTAATAGCCCTTGAACATCTCGAAGTAGGTCGAGACGAACCGGTCATGGTCGCCCCACACGGTGCGCATCTGGCCCGGCCAGCTGTCCTTGAGCACCAAGACACCCTCGCAGGGACCGTCCAGCGGATTGCCCTTGTCGTCCAGGATGAGCGGCTGAACCCCGAAGAAGGGCTTTGTCGCAGAGCCCGGTTTGGTCGGGATCGCGCCGGGGAGCGGGGCGATCAGGATCCCGCCGGTCTCGGTCTGCCACCATGTGTCGACAATCGGGCAGCGGCCCTTGCCGACATTTTCATTGTACCAATTCCAGGCTTCCGGATTGATCGGTTCGCCGACCGAACCCAGCACCCGCAGCGCGGACAGGTCGTACTTCTCGACCCATTCGGTGCCTTTACCCATCAGGGCGCGAATGGCCGTCGGCGCGGTGTAGAACTGATTGACCCGGTGTTTCTCGCACACCGCCCAGAACCGGCCCGCATCGGGATAGGTCGGCACGCCTTCGAACATCAGCGTGGTGGCGCCGTTCGCCAGCGGACCGTAGACGATGTAGCTGTGGCCGGTCACCCAGCCGACATCGGCGGTGCACCAGTAAACGTCACCGTCGCGATAATCGAAGACGTATTCGTGCGTCATTGACGCGTAGGTAAGGTACCCGCCGGTGGTGTGGACAACGCCCTTCGGTTTCCCCGTGGACCCGGACGTGTAAAGAATGAAGAGCGGGTCCTCCGCGTTCATCTCTTCCGGCGCGCATTCGGATGCCACGCTCGCAGCGAGATCTTCGAAACGGTAGTCCCGGTCTTCCGTCCAGGCCACTTCCCCGCCGGTTCGCGTGACGACCAGCAGCTTGCAGTCGTGTTCGACCTTTTCGAGCGCCTTGTCGCAGTTCGCCTTCAAAGGCGTACTGCGGCCACCGCGCGGCGCATGATCCGCACAAATGACGAGTTTTGCGTCGCAGCCGTTGACACGGTCGGCGAGCGCGTCAGGCGAAAAGCCGGCGAAAACGATCGAGTGGATCGCCCCGATCCTGGCGCAGGCGAGCATTGCATAGGCGGCCGCCGGAATCATGGGCAGGTAGATGACGACCCGGTCGCCGCGCCGAACCCCCAATTCCTTCAGGACATTTGCGAATACCTGCACTTCTTCGTGCAGCGTGCGGTAGGAGATGTGCTCGGCGTCGGCAGTGGGATCATCCGGTTCCCAGATGATCGCGGTTTGCTCGGCACGGTCTGCTAAATGACGGTCGATACAGTTCGCCGCCACGTTCAGCGTGCCGTCCTCGAACCATTTGATCGAAACATTGTCGTAGTCGAAGGATGTGTCCTTGACCTTGGAATAAGGCTTGATCCAGTCGAGGCGTTTGCCCTGCTCATCCCAGAAGGCGGATGGGTCGGCCAAGGACGCCGCGTAAAGCTCTTCATAGCGCGCCGCGGTAATCTTCGCACTTGCAGCATTTACTTGACTGGACTGGTGGGACTCTCCACCCGTCGGGCTATTCGCCGTATCTTGTCTCATTTGGCTTCCCCCCAAATGTATGATCTGCCCTCGGCTGAGAGCGATGAGGAAGCCTATACCGTATTATCGTCACAATTTCCTTATAATATTGATAAAACAGAAAAATCCTGTCAATTTTTGGACACTGTTTTATGAAATATCGTAAATTTCTTTACAAAAAGAAGGCGTGATCCGAAGCGTTTGATCGGTCCAGCCGCACAGGTGCTCCAGGAAAACCGCTGTTTTTCTCATTGTTTCAGGGGTTTTTGCAGGTGCGAAATATGGAGTGGGAGAATTTGCGATAAGTCAAAAGCCGAAACGCCACTCATCCGGGTGTCTTCAGGCGATTGCTATGCGCCGGGGCCTGTTGTGCCGTCCTTCAGCCAGTCGACCACGCCGACGCCGCAGAACCGGCGGACACGGTCGAGTTCGGCGTCGAGCGCCGCGCGCCGTCCCTTGCCGAGCTTCACGCCCGGTTCCAGCCACAGGTTGGTAACCTGCAACGCATCCGCGTCGCGATTGATCTTCATGTCGATCCGGCCGATCAACCGGTCCTCTTCCAGCAACGGAAACACATAATATCCGTATTTGCGTTTTGCCGCGGGGACGAAGATCTCGATCCGGTAATCGAACCTGAAGAGACGCAGAAGACGCGTTCGGTCGCGCAGGACGGGATCGAACGGGCTGAGGGTTCTGATGCGTTTCGGCGGCGGCGCGGTGTTTTGCAGCAAGGGTTCGATATCCGGCCGGGCAAAGACTTTCCTCGGCTTCGATCCGTCTACCGCATGCAGTAGAACCGGAACCGCTTTGCGGCCTGCTTCGCGTTCGCACCAGCTCCTGGCTTCTTCGACGGAAACGACGTCGAAAAAACGGGCGATTTCGCCGGGGCTGCCCGTACCCAACCGCTGGAGCGCGGCCTCGCAAGCCCAGTCGACGAAGGTGTCGTGGTCGCACTCGCCGGAGAAGTGCGGGTCGGGGATCACCCGTTCGGCGAGGTCATAGACCTTTTGAAACCCCTCGCGCCGGGCCACCGCCAGTTCGCCCGTCCGCCATAAGTACTCAAGGGCGGTCTTGCTGCCGTGCCAATCCCACCAGCCGTCGGAGTTCTTGGGCCGCTCGGTCTCGAAGTGCCGCGCCATTAACGGTCCTTCCTGGCGGACACGCTCCCGCACCGAGGAGAGGACCGGCGTAAAGTCTTCGCTTCGCCATTGGATGAAACGCTTGGCCAAGGTTTCCGCATGCCGTTCGAACCGGCGTTTCCAATAAGGAAAGAATACGGTCGGGATCAGACAGGCATCGTGAGTCCAGTTTTCGAACAGCCGGGCCTCTTTCTCATGCAGCTTTCTCAGAAGGGCCGGGCGGTAGGTCTGGTTGCGCGAAAACAGGATCATGTGATGGGCACGGGCGACCGTGTTCACACTGTCCAACTGCACATAGCCCATCTGTTCGATCAGATCGTACAACCCGTCTGAGCTGAGTTTGGACCCGGGATTGCCGGCCAGGCCCTGCAGGGAAAGAACCAGCCGCCGCGCGTCCGAAGCGGCGATTTCAAGCGGTGCGGGATCGGTCATTTTCGAATTCGTTCCTAATATGTTCTTTTCGATTTAGCGGAGATTCCGGGCCGCGTCGATCCGTATTGCCGTCGTCCGGGCTGTTCTGTAGGAGTTCGCCGGCAAGCCCGTTCTGGAGATGACATGGCCCCCCCCATCCTGCACCTGCGAGACATCCACCTGTCTTTCGGCGGCACCCCGCTGCTGACGGGCGCGGAATTGGCGGTCGAGGAGGCGGCGCGGATCTGTATCGTCGGCCGCAACGGGTCCGGGAAGTCCACGTTGCTGAAAATCGCCGCGGGAGTTGTCGAGCCGGACCGGGGCGAGATTTTCCGGCAGCCTGGCGTCACCGTCGCATACCTGCCGCAGGAGCCGGATTTGTCCGGTTTCGCGACCAGTTTCGACTATGTGGCGGCGGGCTTTGCCGAGGGTCAGGACCCGCACCGCGGCCGTATCATACTGGAGGCGTTGGGGCTGACCGGAGAAGAGCCGACGCAGACGCTTTCGGGCGGCGAGGTCCGGCGGTGCGCGCTGGCCCGGGTCTTGGGCCCGGAGCCGGACGTTCTGCTGCTGGACGAGCCGACCAACCATCTGGATCTGGCCGCGATCGAATGGTTGGAGAAGGCGCTCTTCAATCTGCGTTCGGCAATCGTCTTGATCAGCCATGACCGGCGCATCCTCTCAACCCTGTCGCGGGAGACGGTCTGGCTTTTTCAGGGCGTGACCCGGCGTTTGTCGGAGGGGTTTTCGGCGTTCGAGGACTGGCGCGACATGCTCACCGAGCAGCAGGAAGCGGAGCGCCATAAACAGGAACGCAAGCTCGCGAGGGAGATGGAATGGCTCCGCAAGGGCGTGACCGCGCGGCGCAAACGGAATCAGGGGCGTCTTCGCGCCTTGAAGGCGTTGCGCAGCGAGATCAAGGAACGCCGCGATACCGGCGGCCAGGCGGAGATGCGGGCAGCGGCTGGCGGCATGTCCGGCAAGCGTGTCGCCGAGTTCATCGGTGTCTCAAAGTCGTTTGACGGGCGGTCAATCGTGCAGGATTTCGACTTGAGGGTTTTGCGCGGCGACAGGGTGGGGGTCGTCGGGCCGAACGGCGCCGGCAAGACCACGCTCCTGAAGATGCTGCTGGGCGACCTTCAACCGGACAGTGGCAGCGTGACGCTCGGTGCAAACCTGCAGCCGATTACCTTGGATCAGAAGCGCGAACATCTGAACCCAACTTGGACGCTGGCTGACGCCATCACCCAAGGAACCGGCGATACGATAGAGGTCGGCGGTCAGCGCCGCCACGTAATGGGATATCTCCAGGATTTCCTGTTTTCGCCGGAACAGATCCGCACTCCGGTGAGCCGTCTCTCCGGCGGCGAGCGGGGCCGGCTGATGCTGGCCCGGTCGCTCGCCCAACCGTCCAACCTGCTGGTCCTGGACGAACCGACCAACGATCTCGACCTTGAAACGCTGGACCTGCTGCAGGAGATGCTTGGCGAGTATCCCGGAACGGTCATCCTGGTCAGCCATGACCGGGATTTTCTGGACCGGACGGTCGGCAGCGTTTTGGCGTCGGAGGGCGCCGGGCGTTGGGTGCAATATGCGGGCGGATACTCCGACATGCTGACGCAAAGGCGCGCGGCCTCGCCGGCCGGCCCGTCGGATGGTCCAGCACCGAGAAAACAAGCGAAACCGGTTCGTTCGGAACGGGCGTCAAACCGGCCGAAACTAAGCTTCAAGCAGAAGTACGCATTGGAAAACCTGCCGGGAGAAATCGAAAGCACGTCCAGCCGCATCGCCGATCTGAACAGAATGCTCGAAGATCCCAGCCTCTATGCCAAGGATCCGGACGCTTTCGGTAAGGTGGCCAAGGAGTTGGATGCAGCGCAGCAACAACTGGCCCGCATGGAAGAAGAATGGCTGGAATTGGAGATGCTGCGCGAAGAGATTGAGGCCTCCCGTGGATAGATTATAGTTCTTTCATATGAATTTTTGCGGGCGCAAAGAATCTTGAGCCTTTTGAGCACCTTTAAGAGCCGCATTCTGCTGGCTGTCCTTGTGCCGCTTCTGCTGCTGATTGCACTTGTCGTGCTGCAATCTTACCGGGACTGGCAAGAAGCGCGGCAGTTGCGGGACCTCGAGCCGCTGATGGAAGTGGCGCGGGCCGCTACGGCGATGCTCCATTCGGTTCAGCGCGAACGGGGCGATGCGGTACTTCGGGGCCTGTCAGTCGAGGCCGTTGGGCCACGCGCTGATAGAAGCGCCTTGCGGCGCGGGACGGACCGTGCCTTTGAACGGTTCAGAAGTTTGATTCAGGCCGATCAGGTGCAAGCGCTCGTTGCGCCGAAGGTGCAAAGGAACATGACGGTTCTGGACTCGACCGTCATCGAACTCCCGCGGCTTCGCGCATTGGTCGATGCAGGGCGTGCGGATTGGTCGGACAGTTTTGAGTTCTACAATCGGGTAAATGGGGCGTTGACCTCTGTCTCGGCCCTGCTGGCGCAGCATGTCCAGAACGGGCCCGCGTTGAGGCATTTGCTGCCGGCGGTGATGCTGCAGAACGCCGGCGAGGAAGCAAGCAAGGCGGCGGACGCCGGTGCCCTGGTGCTGACGCTTGCCGCCGACGGCCAAGCATTCGGAAGACCGTTTGTCCGGTTCTTCGAGGCCAATACCGAAGATGCGGCCTATACCGAGGGTTTCTTCCGCTTGGCGACGGCGGACCAGAATGCGGGCTTTGCGCAGCGGGCCGAGGACTTGGAGACCGAGGCGTTCTCCACGCTTCGGCAAAAGCTGGCGCTGTTGCCGGGGACCAAGGATTTGGCCGGTTTATCGGCTGAGAACTGGTATGCCGAATCCGACGCGCGGCTGTTGCGGATGAACCGTCATGTCGACCGGCTGATCGGTCAGGCCGAGGAAACCGCGCGCCGCCAGATCGAAGAGGCGGAACTGGCCTTTTACCTGTGGCTGGTGCTTTCCGTCGCGTTTCTTTCCATCGCCGGTGCGGTAACCGTCGGGCTCGCCTTTCCGTTCTCCAATCAGATACTGGCGATCAGGCAGACACTGCTCTCTCTCGCGGCCGGTGCGTTCGATCGGGAAGTCCCATTCCTGGACCGGCATGACGAAATCGGAGATACGGCGCGGGCGCTGGAGCAGCTGCGTGACAACGCGTCCCAGCAAGCTCTTGTTCAGGAAACGCTGAAAGCCACCCACCGTTCGATGAGCGAGGGCATACTTGTCCTAGCCGCAGACGGCATTGTGTCGGACGCCAATGAGGGGGCGGGCGTGCTGTTCGGCCGGCGTCCCGAGGAGTTGATCGGCCGCCACGTGTCGGCGCTGCTGCCGGACGATCCCTTGGCCGATCTCGGCGGTATGCCGTTCTCGGATGAAGCGCGCGATCCGCTTGCCCGGGACCGGGACGCGCGCGCGGTGACGGAGGGGGGCGCCACGACGCCCGTTCGGCTGTCCGTCGCCCCGATGGATTTGCGCGGGCGCGACTTCTACACCGTCGTGGTTTCCGACATGTCGGAACGGGCGCGGGTGGCGGCTGACTTGAAACGCGCGGCGGAGATTGCCCGCTCCGCCGATGTCGCCAAGGGCAATTTCCTCGCCAACATGAGCCACGAGATCCGCACGCCTTTGCACGGCATCATCGGAATGACACGTCTGTTGGGTGATTCCACGCTGTCTCAGGATCAGCAGGATCATCTTTCCAAAATCCTGTCCTCGACCGAGTTGTTGCTGGGGATCATCAACGACATTCTCGATTTCTCCAAGATCGATGCGGGCGAGATGATTCTTGAGGAAACGGATTTCAATCTTCGTGAAATGCTGTCCTCGGTCATCATGCTGTTCGAACTTCAGGCAAAGCAAAAGGGCATAGGCCTGCACGCGACCGTCGCACCCGACGCCCCCAATGCATTGCGTGGCGATCCGCTGAGAATCAGTCAAATTGTCATGAACCTTGTCGGGAACGCGGTGAAGTTTACCGAGACCGGCTCGGTCGATGTGAGCATTGGGTGCACCGGGCGCGGGGCTGGCAAGTACGCCATGGCCATAACTGTCAAAGACACTGGCCTAGGATTGGCGGAGAGCCAGCTGGAGACCTTGTTCGAACCGTTCACCCAAGCGGATGCGACGACGACGCGTCGGTTTGGCGGCAGTGGCTTGGGTTTGGCGATTTCGCGTGGTCTGGCGAACCGGATGGGGGGCGATATCACGGTGACCAGCAGTATGGGTAAAGGGTCTACCTTTCAGGTCGAGATTGTCGTTGACGCGGCTGTTGTTCCGGTTGTCGGCTCCGCGGCGGTGCCGCGGGCTGGGACGGCGGGAGGCTTGGAAGCGATGCATGTCCTGGTTGCCGAGGATAACGAGATCAATCAGATGGTCGCCCGCGGCACGCTCGAGAAACTCGGAATGTCGGTCGATCTCGTGGGGAACGGCGCCGAAGCCTTGCGGGCTTTGAAACAGGCGGGCCCCGGCGGCTACGATCTGGTCTTCCTGGATATACAGATGCCGGTGATGGACGGTTATGAGGCGGTCGCCGCCCTGCGCTCCGAGAAGGGCTTCGATTCGTTGCCCGTGATTTCCATGACCGCGCATGCCTTCCGCGAGGAGCGCGAAAAGTGTCTCGCGGCCGGTATGCAGGATCATGTCACGAAGCCTTTCCGGGTAGAGCATCTCCGTTCGGTGCTTGAGCGTTGGTCCCTGTCAGCCCGACCGAAGGACCTGGAAATCCCACAATCCGCGCGCCCCGAGCCCGGCACGCGGACCGCGTAAGACACATAGCCCTCCGATCATTTGGGAATGCATGTCGCAACCTTTGCGGTTTCCCGACCCGGCCGGCAATGACTTGTTCCGGTTGAGACGTTGCGCATGGGGCAAACGCCCCACAGAATAGCGTGCTGAATTCATCGGTCCCGGGTGTACCCCTTAAGGAGATTGAACGATGGTGTCCTGGTCGCCGTCAAACCTGTCGCAAACGCAAACGGTCCGGAAGAATGCGGTTCGGTCGGGCAACGGGGTCGTCGCGGCCCAACACCGCATGGCGGCCGCCGCAGGCGCCCAAGTCCTTGCTGGCGGCGGCAATGCGGTCGACGCGGCTGTCGCTACCTCCTTCGCGCTCGGGGTTGTGGAACCGTGGATGAGCGGGCCCGGCGGCGGCGGCTACATGGTCGTTCGCCAACCAGGTCAGACCGGCGCCAGTGTCATTGAATTCGGGATGCGCAGTCCTGCCGCGTTGAATCCGGCGGACTACCCGCTGTCCGGCGGTGTTGCGTCCGACCTGTTTCCCTGGCCGGCGGTCAAGGACGACCGCAACATTATGGGAGCAAGCGCGATCGCCGTCCCCGGCCAGGTCGCCGGGATGGCGCTCGCCCTCGACAACTATGGCACGATGGACTGGTCCAAGTTGCTGCATCCCGCCATTGCCCTGGCAGATGAGGGCGTTCTGGTCGACTGGTACGCCCAACTGATCATCGCCAGCGCAGTTGGCGACCTGAAACAATTTACGAAATCCCGTGAGACGTTCTTGAACGAGGCGGGCGATCCGCTGGCATCGCCATGGACCGCGCTTGCGACGCAACGCTGCGACATGTCGGCCATGGCGAATATGCTGCGGCGCCTTGCTTCGGAAGGGGCGGAGGATTTCTATCGCGGCGAGATTGCCCAATCGATTGTATCGGATGTCCAGGCGGCTGGCGGGTGTCTGTCGCTTGAAGATCTGGCGCGCTACGAAGCGCGGCGCGTCGAGGCGCACGCGTTGGAGCATCGCGAGGGCGTTCTGTTTCTGACGCCCGAACTGACGGCGGGTCCGACCCTTTTGCGGGTCAACCAACTGCTCGACAAGGCGTTCGAGGGGGTCAACTTCCTCGGCGCGGACACCTATGTGGAATATGCTAACGCGCTCTTTACCGCCTACGCGGAACGGTTGGCGCAAATGGGCGATGAGGAAGGGCATCGCGGCTGTACCACGCATTTCAACGTTGTCGACGAAAACGGCATGATGGTGTCGGTCACGCAGACGCTGCTGTCTATCTTCGGGTCTCGCCTGATGCTGCCGGAAAGCGGCATTTTGATGAATAACGGGATCATGTGGTTCGATCCGGAGCCGGGCAAACCCAACTCCCTGGCACCGGATAAGCGCTGTCTGTCCAACATGTGTCCGATCATCGGCGAACGCAGCGATGGGTTCCAATTCGCGCTCGGCGCGTCAGGCGGACGCAAGATCATGCCGGCGGTCATGCAACTGGCCTCCTTTATCATGGACTACGGGATGGAACTGGAGGCGGCCTTCCATACGCCGCGCCTGGATGTCAGTGGCGGAGACACGGTTGTGGCGGACGAAGGCTTGCCGGGGTCCGTTTTGCAGGCGCTGGATCAGCGCTTCCGCTGCGTGGCGGCGCCAAGGACCGTCTATCCGTTCAATTTCGGCTGTCCTTCCGCGGTGGCCCGCGATGCGTCTGAAAACCAGGGTATGACCGAGATAATGTCCCCATGGGGCGACGCCGTCGCGTCCTAGAAAACAGGTGCTTTTCACCTATTGCTGGTGTTGTTGTGCGGTGCCGAAGCGGTTTCTTGGTTTTCGCCGACATACTGCAACAAAACTGAAACAAAACTGCCGTATCGTCCAATTTCGTGCACGCCAAACAGGGGGTGAGTACGACAGGTGCGCCCGGTAGCCCGGGCCGCTTCAGAGGGGTTAGTATAACAATTCTTAAGGAGTAAGCCGCAATGAGCATCAGAAAGCTCAGCTTGCTGGCGTGCGTCGGTCTTGGGGCCATGACGTTCGCGGCAGTTCAAAGTGACGAGGCCCATGCAGCCGCATGTCCCGCCGTGACCGTCGAAGACATGAAGGGGATGACCAGCGCGTATCCGCAGCAATTCGAATTGGCGGAGTTTCAACAGGCCGGCAACTGCACGGTCAGCTTTGCAGAGAACCCGTCCATTGCAGAATTGAACGGCAAGATTCGTGGCAACCCCGCGTCCTTGGCTCCGGTCGCGGATCGTCTGCCTGAAGAGCCGTTGGTCGTGGTGCCCTATAACAGCATCGGCAAGTACGGCGGTACGCTGGACGCCTTGTCGAACGCGACCGAGGCGGGAACCTCGGATCTCTTGTCCACGCGCCATGTGAACCTGGTGCGCTACTCCGATGATTTGCAAACCATCGTTCCCAACGTTGCCAAGTCGTGGGAATGGAATGACGACTTCACCCAGCTGACCTTTACGCTCCGCAAGGGGCATAAATGGTCGGATGGCGCCCCGTTCACCGCTGAAGACGTTAAGTTCTGGTATGACGATCTGGCGCTGGACTCGAACGTCATTGAAAAGCCGAAAGACTACGTTCTGGTCGCCGGCGAGCGGATGACGGTTGAAGTGGTGGATCCGCAAACGGTCGTCTTCAAACTTCCGGCTCCGAAACCCGGTCTGTTGGCGCACTTTGCGTCCTCTTACGCACAGGGTTTCCAGCCGAAGCACTTCCTGGGTCAATTCCATCCGAAGCACAACGCGGATGCGGACAAGCTGGCGCAGTCTTTCGGTTTCGACAACGGCTATGCGGCGATCGCCGCCTACTACGGCAACTCCGACTGGACGGATACGCCGTCGCCGTTGCTGGCCCATGCGGACAAAGTCGCCAGCTTGCCGAAGGATGTGATGCCGACGTTGGAGAGTTACATCACGGTCAAGGATACGACGGAAGGCCGGCACTACGTCGCCAACCCGTATTTCCACATGGTCGATACGGCGGGCAACCAACTGCCGTATATCAACGAGCAGGATGAGCTCTACATCAACGAGAACGAAGTCCGCTTGCTGAAGCTGGTCAATTCCGAAGTGGACTACAAGTCGCAGTCCGTGCAGCTTCCGGCCGCGCCGATGCTGCTGGATGGCGCGGAAAAAGGTGACTACACGGTCCACCTGAAGCCGACAATCTCGATGCCGGTACTGTCCTTCAACCTGACCTCGGAAGACTTGGAAAAGCGGAAAGTCTTCGGAAACCTGAAGTTCCGTCAGGCGATGTCGGTTGCGATGAACCGCGACGAGATCAACGAAGTGGCCTTCTTCGGCCTGGGTGAACCGAAACAGTATATCGGCTTCTCGCCGGCGCCGGACTTCGTGGATCCGAAGTGGAACACGCACTTCACGCAGTTCGATCCGGATCTTGCGAACAAGCTGCTCGACGAAGCAGGTGTTGTCGATAAGGACGGCGACGGCAAACGGGACATGCCCAATGGCGACCGTCTGGTCCTGAACATCCAGTTCGCGACGCAGGGCATTGCCGGCCAGGTCGTGGAACTGGTTGCACAGCATTGGACCAATGTCGGTGTTGAAACGACGGTTAAGGAAGTGACGCCGGATGAGTACCGTTCGGCCCAATCCTCGAACCAGCTCGACATCGGCGCTTGGCAGATGGGCTTGCCGCTGCCGATCGTCCTGGGGCTTAACGAGAACTTCCTGCCGCCGTTCGGCAACTACTTCACCCACCGGACCGGTATGCTCTGGGGCGAGTGGCTGGAGACCAACGGCGCCAGCGGTGTGGAGCCGCCGGCCTGGGCCAAGCAGATGGCCAGCGATATCGATGCGTTCCAGTCCGCCAGCGTGGGGACCGACGCGTCGAACAAGCTTGGCGCGGCGCTGGTTGAAAACCTGACGGGCAACTTGGTTATGATTGGAACGGTGCACGGCTCCAACCCGATCTATCACCGGAACGCTCTGAAGAACTTTACCGAGTTCAAGACTTGGTCTTACGAGTACTACCGGACCTATCCGTATCGTCCGCAGCAATGGTTCTTCGACGAATAGGTCGAAGCCTGTTGCAAGGATACAGAAGAATGGGGGCTGGGCACGTGCCGTCCGGCCCCCATCTCTTTTCCAATGGACAAGTCCAACTGTTTGATTTCGATTGTGAAGTGTAGTTACCTCACGTCAGCTGACACTCGGGAGGGGGAGTGAAATGCTGCAGTTCGCTCAGTTTGCTGCAACCCGGTTTTCAATGGCTATCGTCACCTTGTTGATGGTGTCGTTCATTGTGTTTTCGCTGATGGAGATGGTGCCGGGCAACTGTGCCGAACGCTACCTCGCGTTCAAGAACACCCAGGGTTCCAAAATCACCGTTGAGGATATCGCGGCGGAGGAAAAGCGCCTCGGTCTGGACCGGCCTTTCATCATCCGCTGGGTCGACTGGGTGGGGAACGTTTTCCTGCGGGGAGACTTCGGCGAAAGCTGCATCCTGCGGGTGAGCATCAACCAACTGCTCGGTGAAAAGATCCTCCTTTCCCTCGGAATTTGTTTTACCGCTTTGCTGTTCGCCTACCTGATCGCGATCCCCGTCGGTATTGTTTCCGCAACCTCGGACTCCCCGGTCGCGAACAACTCTCTTCGGTTCGTCTCGTATCTTGGGCTGGCGATGCCGAACTTCCTGCTGGCGCTGATGATCATGTTGTTTTCCACGGTGGTCTTCGGGGACAGTCTGACCGGATTGTTTTCCAAAGAATACCGGGATGCGGAATGGTCGTGGGACCGGGTCGTGGATTTCTTGTCCAGGGCCTGGCTGCCGATCGTAATCCTGGGCTGGTCGGCGACGGCCTTCGCGCTTCAGACCGTCCGCGCGCTGATGTCGGATGAGCTAGGCAAACTTTACGTAACCGCCGCCAAGGCGCGCGGCATGACGGGCTGGCGTCTGTTATGGCGCTACCCGGCCAAGCATGCGCTGGGGCCGATCGTGAATTCGTTGGGGTTCGATCTGAACAGGGTCTTCAACGAATTGCCTATTGTCGCGGTGATCCTCACCCTGACCGAGATGGGGGCCTTGTTGCTGGAGTCGCTGGCACGTTCAAACGATCAGCAGTTGGCGGGCGCCATCATCTTCCTGCTGACGGCATCGATCGTCTTCCTGAACTTCTTCACGGACATGCTTTTGGCGATCCTCGATCCGCGCGTCCGTCGCAGCGTGATGGGGAGCTAGGCGATGACGGATCAAACCATGTCTCCCGACGACCTCGCCGAACAGCGCAAGAAGGAAGCCTATTTCACGGCCAGCCAGACCCAGTTGATCTGGGCGCGTTTCAAAAAGAACAAATCGGCGATGGTCGCCGCCTTCGTACTGCTTCTCTTGATCGGCATGGGCGTCATCGCCCCGTTCCTTTCGCCCTACGATCCGACGATTGCCGGGCGCAACAAGGACTATCAAAACGGCGCCCCGCAGATTCCAATGTTCTGCGACCACAACGGTTGTTCGATGCGACCTTTCCTGCACGGTCTGAAACGGGAACGGTCGATCAAGACAAACTTCCGCTGGGTCACGGAAATCGATCCGGAGCAAAGACGCTACGTCTATTTCTTCGTCGATGGCTGGGAGTATTCATACTTCAAATACGACATCGACCTGCCCGGTGAGGCGCTCGACTTCCGCATTCCCGGTTTGACCTTTACGACTCATCTGTTCGGTGTCGATGAAGGCGGCATACACATATTCGGAACCGATGCAGGCGGTAAGGATATCTTCGGCCGGACATTGCACGCGATTTCCACATCCTTGGCGGTGGGAACCATAGGGGTTCTCATTAGTTTCGTACTCGCGCTGATCATTGGAGGGGTGTCCGGCTATTTCGGCGGGCGAATAGACGGCGCTTTTCAGATGCTGACCGATGCCGTCAGAACTGTTCCGGCGATCCCGCTTTTTATGGCCTTGGCGGCCTTCGTTCCCGATGAATGGAGCGCGGAGATGCGCTTCTTCTTCATCTCCGTCATTCTTGGATTTATCGGCTGGCCGACCCTCGCGCGGCGTGTGCGCACCCATTTGCTGACCGAGCGGAACCAGGAGTATGTCCTGGCGGCCCAGCTATGCGGCGCGTCCTCCTCTCACGTTATCGGCCGTCACCTGCTTCCCAGTTTCACCAGCTACATCATTGTCGATCTGGTGATTTCCTTTCCCTACATGGTGCTCTCGGAGACGGCGCTCAGCTTTATCGGTCTGGGCTTGAAGGACCCCGTCAATTCGTTGGGGGTCATGCTGCAGAACGTCACCAGCGCCGATGTCTTGTTGAATTACCAGTGGTACTTCATTCCCGTCATATTCTTCATGGCTCTCGTGCTTGCCTTTGTTTTTGTTGGCGACGGTTTGCGGGACGCCGCCGACCCATATTCGGATCGTAAGTCATGACCAGTCCGCTGTTATCGGTTGAGGACCTTCGGATTCAATTCCATACCGACGAAGGTGTCATCACCACGGTTGATGGAATCTCGTTCGATATCGCGCCTGGCGAGGTTATGGGGTTGGTCGGCGAAAGCGGGTCCGGCAAATCCGTTTCCGCCAAGAGCCTGATGCAGCTTAACGCGGGCAACACGATCTATGGCGAAGAAAGCCGGGTCACATTGAACCTCGACTCAGGGCCGATGGATGTATTGAAGGCCACAAAAGGCAGCGATCTACGGCTGATTAGAGGCGGTGCGATCTCGATGATTTTTCAGGAGCCGATGGCCAGTTTCGCCCCGGCGATCACCATCGGCGACCAAATGGTGGAGCAGTTGCTTCTGCACACCAAGATGACCAAGAAGGAGGCGCGGGAGCATTCGATCGACATGTTGGCCAGGGTCGGGATTTCCGAACCGGGAAAGCGGATCGATCAGTATGCGTTCGAGTTCTCGGGCGGGATGCGCCAGCGGGCGATGATAGCGATGGCTCTGTCGACAAAGCCTAAACTGTTGATCGCCGACGAACCAACGACAGCGCTTGATGTCACCATTCAGGCGCAAGTGATCGACCTGATGAAAGAGCTAGTCGAGGAATTCGGCATGGCGATCATCTTCATTACCCACGATTTGGGCGTGATAGCGCAGACGGCCGATACGGTGGCCGTCATGTATCTGGGAAAAATCGTGGAACACGGAACCGTGCGGGACGTTATCGGCTCGCCCGAGCATCCCTATACGCAGGGATTGCTGGATGCGATCCCACATCTGGAGGATCTGGACCGTCCCTTGACGCCGGTTCCCGGAGATATCCCCAGTCCTCTTGAGAGGCCGTCCGGATGCGTGTTTCATACCCGATGTCCGAAGGCGATCGAGGGAACATGCGATTCCCAAATGCCGCCGAAGGTCGAAGTTTCCCCGAACCACACGGCGGTTTGCTTCGCCACCAGAGACGGCGTGAGCGCAGCCGGTGAGGCGATTGCATGAACAACACCAACACGCATGTTTCCGTTCGAAACCTCGCCGTTCATTTCAAACTGGGCCGCGCTCTCTTCGGCGATGTGCCGGTGGTCAAGGCATTGGACGATGTCTCGCTTGAAATCCCAAAGGGCTGCTTTTTCGGCCTTGTGGGGGAAAGCGGTTCCGGCAAGACCACATTGGGCCGCGCCATTCTGAAGGCGGTGACCATCACCGACGGGCACGTCCACTACGACGATGGCGAAGTCCGGTACGATTTAGCCGAACTCAGTAAAGGCGAATTGAAAGACTATCGGAAGCGCGCCCAACTGATCTTCCAGGACCCCTATGCGGCGCTTAGTCCAAGGATGACCGTCCGCGACATCATTGCCGAGCCGCTGGAGGTGATGGGTATCACAAAGACCCGGGAGGAGACCGACGCGCGCGTCCGGGAGATTGCCGCCAAGTGCCGTCTCAACCTGGAGCACCTGCGCCGCTTTCCGCATGCTTTCTCCGGCGGACAACGGCAGCGCATATCCATCGCGCGGGCCTTGGTGTGCGAACCGAAATTCATCGTCGCCGATGAGAGCGTCGCGGCTCTGGATGTGTCTATTCAGGCGGACATTCTGAATTTGCTGCAATCGCTGCGCACCGACATGAACATTACCTTCCTGTTCATCAGCCACGACCTCAGCGTGGTTGCGCATACCTGCGACCATGTCGCGGTGATGTATCTCGGCAGGTTGGTGGAGACCGCGCCGACCCGGAACTTGTTCAGTAAACCGCATCATCCCTATACGCGGGCGCTTCTTTCGGCGATCCCGTCGCTGGACCCGGACGATCGCGGCAAGGCGCAAAAGCTGGAGGGAGAAATACCCAGTCCCGCGAATCCGCCCAGCGGTTGCCGCTTTCATACGCGGTGCCCCTTCGCGCAGGCCAAATGCAAGACCGACGCGCCCGAATGGCGTCAGGTGGGCGAAGAGCACTTCGTCTCCTGCCACTATGCGGAGGAGCTCTTGGGCGTGGAGCCGCCGGTAAACTAAGGTCCGCCAGGGGGATGGTAGCCGGTCTTGCCGCCCTCCGGTCCACTCTTCGCAACCCCGCCCATCGACAGGACCATGGTCCAGAAGGGCGGATTCATGAAGTACAGCCAGGGATAGGCGCCTATGGTCCGACGCAGGCACTCCAGGGTCGTCGACTCCACTCTTTATCTCCCCGTTCTATGCATGCACTCTGACCCAACTCGAACTGTCTGCCAAACTGTCCGGTGACGCACCCATGTCCGATACGTCTCCCTATCCAAACCTGTTCCGGCCTATCGATGTCGGACCGTTTACGCTTCCCAACCGGATTATCATGGGATCCATGCATACCGGACTGGAAGGGTCTCCGGAAGGGGTCGAACGCCTCGCCTCATTTTATCGGGAACGCGCCGAACATGGGACTGCCCTGATCATCACAGGCGGGCACGCGCCCAACTGGGACGGCAATCTGGGACTCCCGCGCGAGGAGATGTCCACGGCCGAGGATGCGGCCATGCACCGCCCGATCACCAAAGCGGTTCGGGAGGCTGGCGGGCGAATCGCCCTGCAAGTGCTTCACGCCGGGCGGTACTCCTACCACGACCATTCGGTCTCCGCTTCCGAGATCCGATCGCCCATCAACCGGCATGCGCCCCGGGCTCTGCGCCCGGCGGAGGTTGAACGGACGATCGACGACTATGCCGCGGCCTCTGCGTTGGCGCAGGATGCCGGATATGACGGCGTGGAGTTGATGGGATCCGAGGGTTACCTGATTACCCAGTTCCTTACGTCACGGACGAATGCGCGCGATGACGATTGGGGCGGCAGTTTCGAGAACCGGATGCGGTTTGCCTTGGAAACCGTGCGCCGAACCCGGGAGCGGACGGGGCCGGGTTTTCTGATCATTTTCCGGATATCCGTTCTCGATCTGGTCGACGGCGGTTTGACCGGCGAGGAAATTCTGACCTTCGCGGCGGAGTTGGAGAAAGCCGGCGTCGACATTCTGAACAGCGGTATCGGTTGGCATGAGGCTCGTATCCCGACGATCGCCCAGCCGGTTCCGGCGGCTGCCTTTTCCTGGGCGACCCGCCGCCTTACCGACGCGGTCTCGGTTCCTACCGTCGCGGCCAATCGAATTCATAACCCGGAGGATGCTGAGAAGGTCATCGCGTCGGGTGACGCCGACATGGTGTCGATGGCGCGGCCCTTCCTGGCGGATGCCGCCTTCGTGGAAAAGGCCGAGAAAGGGGACCGGGCGGGCATCAACCTGTGCATCGCCTGCAACCAGGCCTGCCTGGATCACTACTTCGCCGACAAGCCGGTATCCTGTCTGGTGAACCCCGCGGCCGCGCGGGAAGCGGAATTCGCGGTGACGCCGGCTGCCAAGCGTCAGAAGGTTGCGGTGGCCGGGGGCGGCATGGCGGGCCTGTCGGCCGCTCTGACGGCGGCGGAGCGCGGGCACTCGGTCACGGTTTTCGAAGCGCAGGCGGAACTGGGCGGGCAGTTCAATCTGGCCAAACACGTTCCCGGCAAGGCGGTGTTCGGGGAAACGATCGCCTATTTCCAAACCATGCTGGCACGGGCCGGTGTGGAAATCTGTCTGAACACGCCGGCCACGGCGGATGCCATCGTCCGGGGAGGCTATGACGCCGTCATCGCCGCCACGGGCGTAACGCCGCGCATTCCGGAGATTGACGGTGTGGATCATGGATCGGTGATCACCTATACGCAGGCACTGACCGGCGCGCGCCCCATCGGGCGGCGCGTCGCCGTGCTGGGCGCCGGAGGGATCGGTTATGACATCAGCCTGTTTCTGCTTGAAGGCGGCCACGCGTATCACAAGGATCTGGCCGCATTCAACAGCCATTGGGGTATCGACCAAGCCCTGAACAATCCGGGCGGGCTCGATCCACAGGGCGGATCGGACATGCCGCCGCCGCACGAGATTACCTTGCTCAAGCGGAGCGAAGGCCCCTTTGGCCGCACCCTTGGGCGCACGACCGGTTGGGTCCACCGGATCGAACTTCAACGGAGCGGCGTGAAGACCCTTGCCAGCGTGGCATACAGAAAAATCGACGATGCCGGCGTTCATATTTCTGTGGGCGGGGAGGAGCGTCTGGTGCCTGCCGACACGGTCATCCTATGCACGGGGCAGGACAGTGTCGTGGAACTACCGAAGGCGCTTCAGCAGTCGGGGATATCCGTCCATATCGTCGGCGGCGCGAACCTTGCCGCGGAACTCGACGCCAAGCGGGCGATCGAAGAAGGAACGCGCGCGGCTCTGACCTTATGAGCCGGGGGACAGCACCTTCGCGTCAAGAGAGAGGGCTGCGTTGAGACGACCGGCCGCGCTGTCGGCCTGCTGGCGGTCCTGAAAGGGGCCAGCCGTGAAACGGGTGGCTTCCTGGCCGTCGACCGTCCGGGCGGTTTCCATCAGCGGAAAGCCAAGCGCCTTCGCCTCCGCTCTGATCCGTTCGATACTCGCCGCTGTCGCGAAAACACCGATCTGAACAAGATAGCCTGCGGTGTCGTTTGGCTGCCTTTCCGTTGCCGGTGACGCGCTGCTCGAGGCGGCATCCGGCGATTGGCCGGCTCTGCGGCGCTGATCCTTGTCGAGAGCGCGGGCGACAAGGCCGGTGCTTTCCGTTCTGGCAGGCGCACTGTGAATGGTGGGCGGATTTGCAAGACGCTTTCGGGACAGCAGGTCGATCTCCAATTCGCGGCGCAGGGCCAGGGCCCGGCCCGAGGCGCGCAGGTCGCGGCTCAGGTCCTGCTCCACCAGGTCCCGGTTGGTTTGCGCCTCGGCATGGCCGTTTTCCGCGGCAATCCGAAACCAAGCGTAAGCTTCCACCGGGTCGGCGGAAACGCCCAGTCCGTCGCGATAGAGCAGGGCGAGGGCGTTCATGGCGTCCGGATTGCCCAAAAAGGCGCTTTGAGCCAGGAGGTCCCGGGCCTCTGTGTAATCGCGGTCTACCCCGACGCCGTCACGGAAAAGACGTCCGAGCGCCCAGGCGGCTTCGGGATGTCCCTGGTCCGCCAACGCGCGCAAGGTGGGCAATGCGGTCTGCGACGTCCCTTCCTCGATTGCATCCAACAGATGTTTTACAACTTTTTGGTCAGTGACAGCGGTCTCCGCATGGGCGACGCCTTGTTGCAGCAGCATGCCCACCAGCAATGCAGTCATTCCGGACTTTCGCATTGTGGCCACCTCTCATTGTTGCGGTGTGTTTCAATTCGACCCGTTCGATGCTCCGCTTAGACTGATTCAGGGATTGCGGCAAAGAACCGTGGACCCCGTCCAGGTGTCGTCGGCAGTTCGGTCCGGAGCGAAATGTTGACGAACGGTTGATCTGTGACAAGGTGCGGTACTGGGGGGAAAGTTAAGGGTTTTCAGCTGCCGTCGGGCTTTATCGGCCGTTTATGCCCGTATCAGGGGAATTGGTTTGGCGCCAATGGAATGGATGCGCATTCTCCTCGACTTCGCGATGATCGGAGTCGTGTGTACAGCGGGGTATTACATCAACCGTCAGGCTAGCCGTTTCCGCCGTCTGCGGGCGCAACCCGGAATCGTGGTCGTCTTTACCGGGCTTGGCCTGCTCGGCCTTCTCAGTGTCGGAGATCTGTTGACGACCGATCTTTTCTGGCGGGACGGCTTGGCTTCCCCGCCGCCGGCCTTTCTGACCATGCGGGACGAACTGCGCTGGCCCGCAAGTGCCTTGGCGGTCTGTCTGATCGTCGGTGGGGGTGTTTTGATCGTTCGGTCGATGACCGAACTGGACCGCCAGAGTAGCCGCAGCGAGGCTCAATTGCACCGGGCTATCCGGCTGGCCGGGCTCGGTCACTGGGTTTGGGATCAAAGGATCGATCAGTGCATCTACTGCTCGCCGGAACATGCGGCCATATTCGGTGTAACGGTGGATGAGTATCTTCGGCGCGCCAAGTCTTTCGAGACCGAAATGGCCTGGTACCCCGAATCCGAACAGCAGCGCTACTATGAGACGGTGCACAACGCCACAATGGCCGGGACCGGCTATGAGTTGGTCACGGCAATCCGGCGCGCCGACGGCGCCGTGCGTTTCATCCACGAACTCGCCGAAGTGGAGACGGACGAGGACGGGATGGCGATTCTCACCTACGGCACGACGCGGGATATCACAGAGGAGAAGCTGCTGGAGGAATCCCTCCGCGCGGCCAACCAGGCCAAGTCCGACTTCCTGGCGCATATGAGCCATGAATTGCGCACGCCGCTGAACTCCATCCTCGGCTTCGCCGACATATTGCGCGAAGAGCTCATGGGCCCGCTGGAAAACCCGCAATACCGCGAATATGTCAGCCACATCGCATCATCGGGCGAGCACTTGCATTCCTTGCTGAGTGACATCCTGGATCTTTCCAAGATCGAGGCGGGCGCGATGGAGATTCTGGAGGAAGTGGTCGACCTCAACGCCCTGGTTTCTGCCAGCGTCGCTATGTCCGAGGGCGCGGCCCTGAAGAAGGCCGTGCAGCTGGCGTTGTCGCTGCCGCAGCAGCCGGCCGCCGCGCTGTGCGACGAGCGGATGATGCGACAGGCGGTTTTCAATATTCTGTCGAACGCGATCCGATTCTCTCCAGACAAGGGGCGCGTGGATATAACCTTGCGCACGGAAGCGGAGGCGGGCCTCGATATCGTTATTGCCGATCAGGGCCGTGGCATTCCCGAAGGCGACCTCCAGCGGGTGCTGCAGCCATTCGCCCAGGCCAACACCGATCCGAAGCTGGCTCAAGGGGGTACGGGCCTCGGCCTGTCGCTGTCGTCGCGGATTATGGAGCTGCATGGTGGCCGGCTGACCATCGACAGCACCGAAGGGATGGGGACGACCGTAACGCTGCACCTACCGGTGGACCGACTTGCCGGCGCCCATGAGCCCGATTTGGGGAGGGCTATCGCCGACTGATCCGTCAGGGCCCCGGTTCTTTACCTTTGAAGATGGGGTTAGGATGGGCGACGGCGCCTTTTGGCAAGGATCTCGAAGGGGACGGCCCCCGTGTTGCCGCGCCGGAAAGACTCGCCCGATACTTGCGCATGACCGACATTCATTCAGCATCTGGGCAAGACCGGATTGAGGCCATTGTCGGCCTTTTCGAGGAGGCCAGGGCCCAAGTAGAGCAAAACCGCTGGCGTGCCGCCGCCACGGCCCTGACCAAACTGCTGAGTATCGACCCCCAGGTTCCGGAGGCGTTGGGCGTTTTGGCCTATGTTCGCTACGAGCAGCGGCGCTATGAAGACGTCATCGACTGTTGCGAACGGTGTGTGGCGGTCGCACCGGACAACGGAGACGCGCACTTCCTGCTGGCGCGATCGCTCTACAAGACCGGCAGACTTCATGAAGCCTTTGAGTATTTGCGTCGGCATTTCGGCCATATGCAGCACTCCACCGATGCGCAGCAGTTCGCCTATGCGATGCATGTCCACAACGAGACGCTCAAGGGCTACGGTATCGATCCGGCGGGCGATCGGGAAAGCTTGGCAACGGCGCTGTATCGCAAAGGTCTGGATTTGTTCCGTGCAGGCGACACTGAACAGGCGACCGTCGCCTTCGACGCCTACGCGGAGTACCGGGTGCCGTTGGAAGCGCTTGACGTGGAGGTCGGCAGCGCGCTCGAAGTGGAAGAAGAGCACAAACCGACGGGCGCTTACCTAAGCTGCGACGAGTTGGAACACTGCATCCACTTTCATGACGAGCGGCTTCGGTTCTGCTGCACCTATCACAATGGGGGCAAGGGCTGGACCAAGGCCGTCGATTTTCATGGCGGTGCGCTTCCCATTGATGCGGTTGCCGCGCGGCGGGTCGACACGATCCGAAAACTGAACAGCGGTGTCGAAACGGATTGCAGCGGATGCCACAAACTCGCCAAACGTGAATGGGCCCGGGATGACAAGCGGCTGAACCGCATCATCATCAACAGCTACAGCGTTTGCAATTTCCGCTGTTCCTATTGCAATTTGACCAAGGCCAACTTTGAGATGCCCGGCTACTATTATTCGACGGAACGGGCGTTCGACGATTTGGTGGCCAAGGATTGGCTCAGGGAAGGGGCCATCATTGTTTGGGGGGGCGGGGACCCCTGTGTCTCGAGGGAATTTGCGGCGGCGACCCGCAACTTCACCGCCCACGGCTGCATCACCAACACCAACACCAACGCCTCGATTGGCATCCCCGCCCTGCGCGACGCTCTGTCGGCGGGATTGGCGGTTGTACTGATCAGCGTCGATTCCGGGTCGAAAGCGGCCTTCTACCGCGTCAAGTTGGCAAAGCCGGGGGCGAACGAGGATGTCCTCTTCAAGTCGCAGGAAGCGTTCTCGGCGGTTTGGCGCAACATTGCGGACTATGTCGCCGCCGATCCGGACAATGTCCGGGTGAAGTACATCTTCCTGCCGGAAAACTCGACGCGGGCAGAAGTCCGTCAGTTCATCGACAACTGCGTCGAAGCAAAGGTCCGGCAGGTCATGTTCACCCCGGAAGGCCAATTCATGCGGCGGTTCCCTCTGCACGCGGAAGATCTGCCGGCGGATATGCTCGACGCCATGAAGTTCGCGGCGACCTACGCCACGCAGCAGGGCCTGTCGGTGGCCTACTACAACTATTTCCCGGCGGAGATCTTTAGGCCCGATACCGCCGCCGCAGATGCCACGCCCGGACCCGTCTCCGACGTCGACGAATCGACGATCGTTTACTAGCGGACCCGCTGCAACCGTTCCTAGGTCCGCACGTCCGAATGCGAAGCATGAATGGGAACACCGCCCGAGAGACTCTTTAGACGGAAAAAGACTGTTTAACGCTTCGCTGTGTCGGTTGGGCCTGAAAAGGGAAGCGCGTAAGTGCCCGCGGGAGACTCGAACTCCAGATCCTCTGATTACAAATCAGGAAGAACAGTTTCAGCGTCATTTTCGTCATCTCAGATTGCAAAAAGCAAACTGTCAACGTAACCCGAGGCTGGAAGTCGGCGCATCAATCCCGCTCGGCTAAAGAACCCGGTGGCAAGGTCCCGCGCAATTGCCCCGACCTTAGCTTAGGATTCCCATAGCGTTAAAGGGGGCGCACGGGTACCTTGAACCATTTAGACGTGAAACGCCTTTGGTCTCAATTCATAAGTGCCAGCATCGTCTCAATCTGGCCAAGTTGAGTTTTTGTACGGTCAATCTGTTCCATATACGTTTCCTTTATGTCGTTTGAGGCACCCGCGGTGGTTGCATCAGACAGTTTCTTAATTCGACCATCAAGTTCCGTTTCAAGTGCCACTTTCCGCGCTTCGAGTGTTTTTCTCGAAGGAATTGTACGTGGGTTTTGCTTGCCAAGTTTTGAGATTGCTTTCGTAAAGGAACAGAGGCCGTGGTAGTCTGCTATGGCTCTAACTGTTTCATCTGCAGTGAAAACCTTCTCGTCATCTGAACCTAGCCGCGCAGTGATTTCCTGTAACTTGGCTTCACGCTGTGATTCAATCTCCGAGATCACTATCGTAATCAGCTGATTTTGCATGATTTCAGCGTCAATTAGAGAATCTGCTCCAGTCGCTGCTGCAGCAACTCCAGCTAGAATGCTTGAAGTCGTAGAGTCTTCGATTATTGCCGATGCTGTGGCTGTGACTAGTGCGGCTCCTTTCAGCCCCACTTTGCGGGCTGCAGTTCTTGCGTACATAAGATCCTGAAATCGGCGGCAAGACTGATTTGATCTTTGAACTAAGAGATTAGCCAACCTGTCCCGATTGGATCTGCTTTCTTGTGCCCAGACAACAGCGGATTTGTTGAAACCATTGTCGCCTGCTTTTAGCCCAGGAAAGGGATCTTCACGGACTTTTAGTGGTGGAATGGGCTGCTGTTTGTCGTGGTCGGACAGTTCTTTTTCTTCTGTCACGACGTTTGAGGGTCGCATCCAAGAAACTACGAAATCTTCGATGCTGGAATTTCCGCTGCAGGCGACTAGCGCTAAAACAGAAATCAGGACCAGCCCTAACCGGCTAAAAAATGAAAACGCTCGACTGCACATCTCACTCTCCCCCAGTGAACTACACGAATTTCTGCGTTTGCCGGTATGATGGTAACCACGATTCTTTTTCTGTGTTAAGTTGAAGCAACGCGCAGCAGAACGGTTCACATGGATGGTACGTTAATTGAGCAATAACGGTGACGGTTTACTTGACCATCTTCTTCATTGATCGGAATTGCGTAAGCTGTCCCTATACCCAGCGAGCGAGTCTGGATACACCTGCACTATGTAGCCGAATTTCTGGTAATGGCCGGGATCAACCGCAAAGGGGTCTTTGTCGTCGCTCGGAAAGACGGCCAAGCGTACACCAAGGACAGGTTTGAAGTTCTATGGCGAAGGGAGATTGCCGAAACCGGGTTGAGGCGCGGCACCTTCTACGGCCACCGAACAACGCAACTGGTGAGTTTGCGGACGCAGGGAACTAAGACCGCGAAATCATGGCGATCACTGGCCACAGAATCTCGGACATGGTCAGCAAATACACTAGCCAAATCCGCATGGCGCAGAGCGCCAAGCAGCGGTGAAATCAGGCCGAATGCGATCAGGTCGAACTACAGGACCGGCGTGCGTCAGTGTTCAAAACTCTTGGGCCGGGCCTGCTGAGTCATCGGTTTTATGGTGCCCTGTAGGAGAAAATATCTAATTTCCACCGATGCTGGACGCTGCGATCTGATTCTATTGTGCGCTACCGCTTCGCGATGGGAGCGCGTGGTGCTGCAGGAGAGAATTGAACTCTCGACCTCTCCCTTACCAAGGGAGTGCTCTACCCCTGAGCTACTGCAGCTTAGTGCGGCTTTGCGGCGGGCCATCGTACGGGACGACTGGGCCGCATCTCCAGACGGCGCGCTGTATGCCACAGCGTCCGGCCCGCTGCAAGCACGCAGCTTGATCAAAAACGGCCGTCCTTTCAGATATCCCGGCAAGCCCGGTGATTCGCCGAACGGACCACTGGAGACGAACCGGGGCGGGCTGGCGGTTGACGCGTGGTGCGGCGTAAAAAGTGATATGCGCGAGAGGTTTACTGGTTGCCGCTTCAGGCCGGCCGCGGAAGGGTTGTGGGCTGCGGGGCGCGTCTTAAGAATGGCGTGTTTCTAAAGCAGCAGGTTGGGCGCGGTGAGCAAGAAGTCGGAAAAGGATGACGCGCGGGCGGCGAAACTGGCGGACCGGCTGCGCGAGAATCTGAGAAAGCGCAAACAACAAGCGCGGGGACGCGTGTCCGGTGAGGAAGCGGAAACGCCGCCAGGCAAACCCGGCGAGACGGAAACCGAGTAGGAGAAGATCATGGCGATCATGCCGGACAGCTGGATACGGGAGCGGGCGCTTGCCGACCGGATGATCGACCCGTTCGTGGATACACAGAAGCGCGAAGGGACGATATCCTTCGGCGTGTCCTCTTACGGTTACGATGCGCGCGTATCCGATGAGTTTCGGATTTTCACCAATGTCGACAATGCCATCGTGGACCCGAAGAGCTTTTCCGACAGCAGTTTCGTGGAGCGTAAGACCGACGTCTGTATCATCCCGCCCAACAGTTTCGCACTGGCCCGAACGGTCGAGTACTTCAGGATTCCGCGGGATGTGCTGGTCATTTGCTTAGGCAAGAGCACCTATGCGCGATGCGGCATCATTGTGAACGTGACCCCGCTGGAGCCGGAGTGGGAAGGCCATGTGACGTTGGAGTTTTCGAACACCACGCCGTTGCCGGCCAAAATCTATGCGAACGAGGGGGCCTGCCAGTTCCTGTTCTTGCAGGGCGCCGGCCCATGCGAGGTTTCCTATGCGGACCGGGCCGGAAAATACATGGGACAAACCGGGGTGACCCTGCCGAAACTCTAGGTGCCGGCTCGAGGGCGGCGGACTTTGCGCCTCTATTGAACGGAGAAGACCGGGAGATCGGTGATCCGCGCATCGATCTTGGCCAGCATCTGCCGGTAGGCCGGCGTGTCGACCCCGCCGAACCGGTCTTCGAATTCGGCTTGCGGCATCAGCGACGGCAAATCGTCGATACGCGGGAACATATCCTGTTCTTGCGCCAGATTGGCGGCAATGGCCGGCCAGTCGGCGGGATTGGACTCGGTGAGAAAGATCGCGAACTCGATCCCCGCCCGGTCCGCCGCGATATCGTCGAAACTGAAACCGCTGCCACCGCGGCTGGCGTCCAACAGTTCCTTATATTCGCCGACGGCGAAGGCGAAGCCCGCGTCGCTTGCGATCTGCAGCCCGGCGGACAGCGCGAAATGCGCCCGCAGGTCCCGCCGTCCGGCCAGCGTGGCCTGGCTGCAGGCGGACGGTGTGCGCACCAAGTCCGGCGGCACCACCTCTCCAATCAGGAATTGCAGCTTATGATGTCCGCACTGGATGGCGGTCGCAAAGAGCGCTGTTTGCATCTCGTAGCGGGCCGTTTCCGCCGTCGCACGCATGGCGGCCCGATCGACGGCGAAGTGCAGGAACTGAGCGAAGGTCCCGTTCGGGTCGAGCTTGCCGGACTCCGCGGCCCGCTGCATGGCCAGCCAATAGTCCCTTAGATCCTCGGCGGTGCTGAAGCCCGAGGCGGCCCGTACCCGATCCTTTGTTCGGCTTGCCAATGCTTTTCGGTCCGCGCGGGTCAGGACGACCTCTGCGGTTACCGTCTTGCCGGCGATTCTCGTATTCCGGACGCCGTTCACCGCGATGGTCCCCAAACCGTCCCCTAGAACAAGGTTCATCAGCAGTTCCGCGGCGGGAATCACCGGGCCTGCGGGCAGCGCGACCTCTCCGATCTGCAGGTATGACAGGGCGATGCCTTCCTCCGCCGGAGCAAACTCGGCTGTTGCGTTTGCCCATTTGCCCGTCGGCAGGCGGAACGACCCGTCGATCACCACGCCGTAGGGCAGAACCTCGGCCCGCGCGCGTAGCGAGGGGATGGCGCGGGAGGCGAAGATCAAGGCGCCGTTCAAATCGGCCTCGCTGACTTGAATGGCCCGGTCGCCGGTTTCGGTTTCTGTCAGCTTGCGGAACGAGAGGACCATCCGCTTTGCGCGCCGGGCGTCCTGGGGCGTAGCCGGACGGAGTTCCGCGACACGCGGCGTTGGTTCCGACGACAGGAAGACCAGTGCGACCGGCGAGGCCAGGATGCCGAATATGAAAAAAAGAAAGAACAAGCTCTTCATAAGGTTTGGTTCTCAAGCATTTCCTAACCGCGCCATGTTGCCGGGGAGCATCGCGGGCCCGCATCCAGTGGAACCGACCATGGTTCCGTCATTTTCGGTTGGCAAGTGGGCCAGCCTTAGTCAGAACAGGCGCATTCCTCAGTGACAAGTCTCACAGGCTGGCCGAGAAACCAGTTTTGCCGGAGATCGGAATCGGGTGGGATACCCGTTCAGCGGCATGCAGCCGCGCGCGGTCATTTTTTCGCCGCATTGCACTGTTATGGCTGCCGCCTCGTAAGAAAAGAACAGTAAATTGGTCGAGATTTAGAGATATGGCACCGGATGATATCGCGGCCCGCCACCGTTCTGAGGACGGTGACGCAAGGGCGCGGGAGGCGGGTATGGACCGAATTCGAATTCGCGGCGGACGCCGTCTGACCGGCACGATCCGCATCGCCGGCGCCAAGAATGCGGCCTTGCCGCTGATGGCCGCCGGCCTGTTGACCGACGAAACCTTGGACCTGCGGAACTTGCCGCTGCTGTCGGATATCGACACGCTTTCGAACCTGCTGGTTCAGCATGGTGTCACCTTGACCATGCGCAGCGTGAACGAGGATGACGGCCACCGTTCCCGCATTTTCGGCCTGACCACGCCCGATATCACTTCCACCACCGCACCCTATGATCTTGTCCGGAAAATGCGGGCCAGCGTTCTGGTACTGGGACCGCTTGTAGCACGGTGCGGTTTCGCGAAAGTGTCCCTGCCGGGCGGATGCGCCATCGGGACGCGCCCGGTCGATCTTCATCTCAAAGGCCTGCAGGCCATGGGCGCTGAGATCGAACTGGAAAGCGGCTATGTGCTCGCCCGCGCCCCGCAAGGGCTGCAAGGGGGCGAGGTCGTGTTCCCGTTTATCTCCGTCGGTGCAACGGAAAATCTGTTGATGGCCGCCAGTCTCGCAAAGGGAGAGACCAGGCTTGTGAACGCGGCGCGGGAACCGGAAGTGGTCGACCTGGCGCGCTGCCTGACCGCCATGGGCGCCCAGATCGACGGGGCGGGCACTGACGTTATCACCGTACAAGGGGTGGACCGGTTGCACGGCGCCACTCACGACGTGATCGCGGACCGGATCGAGGCCGGGACTTACGCCATGGCTGTCGCCGCCAGCCGCGGTTCGGTAGAGCTGATCGGGGCGCAGATGGACAGCATGACGACCGTCTTCGATCACATGACGGAAGCCGGCGTCAGCGTCACGCCAACGGAGAGCGGTCTGACGGTTTCGGCCGACGGGCTGCGGGGCGTCGATGTGATGACCGAACCGTTCCCTGGATTTCCGACCGACCTGCAGGCCCAGATGATGGCGATGCTGGCCACGGCGGACGGCGCCTCGATGGTGACGGAAACGATTTTCGAGAACCGGTTCATGCATGTGCCTGAATTGATGCGCATGGGCGCGAACATCAATCTGCACGGCCGGTCGGCGATGGTGCGTGGGCGGAAAGACCTCACCGGGGCCGAGGTCATGGCGACCGATCTGCGCGCCAGCGTCAGCCTGGTCATCGCAGCCCTGGCGGCGAAGGGGGATACGGTGGTGAACCGGGTCTATCACCTGGATCGCGGCTATGAACGGCTGGAAGAGAAGTTGGCGGCCTGCGGCGCTGACATCGAGCGCGTTTCCAGCTAAACAGAAGGCGGCGGGGGAGACCGCCAAGGTCAACAAACGGCAATCGGACACTGCGACCGTGACGACAGGAGACGACCCAATTCGCCTGCGCGCCCACGATCTCATCGACCTTTCGGTCGTTGGGACGATGGTTCAGGACGCCCTGGTGCCGCCGGGGGATATGCGGTTTCTCAAGGACAACGGCCAATTCGTCGTCCTTCTCAACCGGTTTCGTTGGGAGACCTGTGACGGCGGGCCGCCCTATCAGCGCACGCATGCCGGCCTCCGGTTCGATAATGTCCTGAGCGTCCAGTTCAAAGGCATCGACTGGGATCAACCGGACGGCATGATGTCCCTGCTCACGATCGCTTACGATCCGACCGCTGTGGAGGAGGGAGAGATTGTCGTCCTTCATTTCTCCGGCGGCGGAGCGGTGAGACTGACAATCTCTTCGCTCTCCTGCGGCCTCGAAGATGTCGGCGATATCTGGCCGACCAACTGGAAGCCAGGCCACGAGCCCGACTGACCGGCCCGGCCCCTTGGCGCCGTGCGATGCGACCCGTTTGCATTGACGCTGCACAGTCCCTTGATATAGTTTCATCTGAAACTAATTTCAGGGCGGTCTGCTTGTACCGTCCTAAACCGCTGTGGGGCTGTGCATGAAAAACTACATTTCCTTTCCAAGGATCGAGGGCAGAACCAGCCGGCAGGCGCACACCGCGCTGCCAGACGGCACCTATGAGCGGGAAATGGGGAAAGAGGGGTTTTTCGGGCCGGCTACCCATATGTATCACGAGCATCCGCCCACGGGCTGGACGTCGTTCGAGGGAGATCTGCAGCCCCGCGCCTTCGACCTCAACCGCATCAACAGCGAACAGCCATCCCCCTTCGATGCGCAGGTCGTCCTGCACAATGCCCAGGTGAAAATGCGGTTCTGGCGGGCCCCAAAGGCGATGGATCATCTGGCCCGCAATGCCGACGGTGACGATCTGATCTTCGTGCATGAAGGCAGCGGCGATCTGTTCTGCGACTATGGACATCTGGCGTTCCGGGCGGGGGATTACATCGTCCTGCCGAGGAGCACCATGTGGCGTATCGAATGCGCCGAACCGGTCTCGGCCCTGCTGATCGAAGCCACCGGGTCCAGCTACATGCTGCCAGATAAGGGCATGGTTGGCCGCCATGCGATTTTCGACGAAGCCATGCTGGATACGCCGCTGCTCGACGAGGCTTTCACGGCGCAGAAGTCGAACGGCGAAGCGATGGAAACCAAAGTCCGGATCAAACGGGGCGAAAAGCTGGCGACCATGACTTACCCTTTCAACCCGCTCGATGCGGTCGGCTGGAAAGGAGATCTGGCACCGGTGCGGATCAATGTCGAAGACATTCGTCCGTTGATGAGCCACCGCTACCACCTGCCGCCGTCTGCGCACACGACGTTCGTGGCGGGAGGCTTCGTGATCTGTACCTTTGCGCCGCGCCCGTTCGAAATGGACCCGGACGCGTTGAAAGTGCCGTTCTACCATAACAACGACGATTATGATGAGGTGATCTTCTATCACGCCGGGGACTTTTTCAGCCGGGACAATATCGATGCCGGCATGATGACCTTCCACCCCTGCGGCTTCACCCACGGTCCGCATCCTAAGGCGTTGAAGGGCGCTTTCGCGCCTAAGAAGCCGGCGACCGATGAGTATGCGGTGATGGTCGACACCCGCAATGCGCTGGAACTTGGCGATTTGCCGGGCGGCATTGAAAACCCGGACTATGTGAAAAGCTGGGGCGGTGGCGGGTCCTACGACTGACGCACGCCTGCTTTAACCAGACAGGAGGAAAGAGGATGAAACTCGGCACGTTGAAGACCGGGAGCCGCGACGGTGCGCTCGTGGTGGTGAGCCGCGATCTGACCAAGGCTGTACGTGCGGGCGAGATTGCGCCGACGCTGCAGGCCGCGCTGGATGATTGGGATGCGGTTGCGCCGAGGCTTGAAGCACTTTCCGACAGCCTTAATGCCGGAACGGCCGACGGTAGTTTCGCCTTTGACGAGACCGCGATGGAAGCACCATTGCCGCGCGCCTACCAGTGGGCGGACGGCTCGGCTTATGTGAACCATGTGGAACTGGTCCGAAAGGCGCGCGGCGCCGAGATGCCGGCCAGTTTCTGGACCGATCCGCTGATGTATCAGGGCGGTTCGGACTCCTTCATCGGACCGCGCGACGATATTCCCGCGGGCGACGAGGCCTGGGGGATCGACTTCGAGGGCGAGGTCGCGGTGATCACCGGCGACGTGCCGATGGGCGTTGCGCCCGAAAACGCGAAGCCCGCCATCCGGCTTTTGATGCTTGTGAATGACATTTCGTTGCGCGGCCTAATTCCGGCTGAGTTAGGAAAAGGCTTCGGTTTCTTTCAGGCGAAACCCTCCAGCGCTTTCTCACCGGTCGCGGTGACGCCGGATGAATTGGGAGCCGCCTGGGACGGCGGGAAGGTCTCCCTGCCGCTGCACTCCTCGCTGAATGGCGAGCCTTTCGGAAAGCCCAATGCGGGCGAGGATATGACCTTCGATTTCTCGATGCTGATCGCGCATGCCGCAAAGACAAGGCCCTTGGCGGCGGGATGTATCGTCGGGTCCGGTACCGTCTCCAACAAGCAGGATACCGCACACGGCTCGGCGATTGCGGATGGCGGCGTCGGCTATTCGTGCATTGCGGAGGTCCGGATGATTGAGACGATCAACACGGGTAAACCCTCCACGCCTTTCATGCGGTTCGGCGACCGTATACGGATCGAAATGCTCGATGCGGCGGGCGTGTCCGTTTTCGGCGCCATCGATCAGCAGGTTGTGCAATATGACGGGCCTTGATAGGCCTATGCGCACCGGATTTCTGCGCTGAGGACACCTTTCATGCCGTTTGTCGACCGTACGACCTTTATCGAGTTGCTGGACAAGCTGCGTCATGAGGATGACGCCGAGATTCTCGCCGCCGTGAAGGAGATCAACCGCCGGATGGATGAAGGCGGGGTCAGTTGGGAAGAGGTCCTGGTCGGCGGCGCTCAGGATGCCGACGACGATGACGACTATGGCGATACGGATGAGGACGATCTGGATGACGCGCCTGCCGGGGATGTCTCGGGCGACAGCGCGCTGATCGAGAGCCTTCTGGGCCGCGACGATCTCTCCGAGGAAACCCGGGAGGAGTTGGAAGGCTATAAGGAGGACATCGCGGAAGGCGAGTTCTCCGCGTCCGACAGCCGTTACCTGCAGGCACTGGCGAAACGCATCACCGACAAGTAACGTTCCGCTGCCGCGACCGGCTGCTTAAAAAGTAGCCGCAGGTTCACGTTCACCCGGTATTCCGAGTGACCGCCCCGAAAGAAGGCTTTGCCGGTTTCCTGGCATGCTGTCGGCCCGTTCTCCCACGGAAGGTCCGCGACTACCCCGCAAAGGCGAGCATGAAACCGTCGCGCGGAGTTCCATTGACCCTACCCAGACTCATTCGGTTGGCCCTTGCCGATGGTCTTCAAGGGATGGACTGCGGCCTGCGCAAAAACCGACATTCGGGTTTCCGGCAGATCGGCGGACTATACGACCGCATGTTCCAGAAACGGCTTTCCTTCGGCGATGCGCTCGAAACGGAAGGCGGAAAGGTTCAGTGTTTCGAACCGGCCGGTGGCGATCAGTTCCGAAACGGCGCGGCCCACGGCCGGACTTTGCTGTAATCCGTGCCCGCTGAAGCCGTTGGCGAAGTAGAAGTTGGAGACCTCCGGATGCGGGCCGATGACCGCATTGTGGTCAAACAGGTTCATGTCGTATTGCCCGGCCCAGGAATTGACGACTTTCAAGGCTTCGAACCGCGGATCGCGTTCGGCCATGACGGGCCAGACCTCGCTTTCGAACCACGTGTGGTCGACCTCGAAGTCGTCGTCTGCGACCTCCGGGTCGTTGTCCTCGTCTGGAGATCGTCCGCAAACGAAGAACTGCCCCTCCGGCCGCCAGTAGACGCCGGTGTGGTCGATCAGTAAGGGATAGTCCGGAAGCGGCGTGCGGATATCGACCACGAAGACACAACGCTTGCGCGGACGCACGGGGAGGTCTGCGCCGATCATCGCCGCGACTTTTCCGCCGCGGTAGCCGGCTGCGTTGACGATGCCGCCACCCGACAGGGAGGCCCCGGAGACGAGGCGTACGCCGGTCACCCGGTTTCCCTCCCGATCGATGCCGGTCACCTCGTCATCGATATAGTCCACTCCAAGGGACTTCGCCTTGCGGCGGAAGGCCTGCAACAGGGCGAAGGGGTCGATCCAGCCTTCCTCTTCGGTACCGAACGAGCCGCAGGCTAGCCCCTCCAGGTTGAGCCAGGGGAACCGGGAGGCCAATCCGGCGCGATCCAGGAGATCCACCGGCGCATTTTCTGCCCGCTGTATCTCGTTAATCCGCTGCATGGCGGGCGCCATGTCCTCATTGCCGAGAAACAGATAACCGTTTTTGCGGAAGCTGACGTCGGGCCGGTCACCGTCAACCTCCAGGAGGCCGCCGATCTCCGCTAGGAAAGAGGCTGTGAACTGAGAGATTCGGATATTCTCCGGCGTTGTGAATTGCTGCCGAACGCCGCCGCAAGACCGTGGCGTTGAGGCGAACTCATAAGCCGAGTCACGCTCGACCACCGCGATGCGGCCGTCGAAGTCGGGCCGGGCGGCGAGAAAATAGGCCGTCGCGCTGCCGATAACGCCACCGCCCACGATTACGACGTCATAGATGTCCGCCATTGTGCCTCCTCTAGATCAGTTTTTCGTCGGCGACGATGCTGTTGAGCCATGCGACGTGGCCACGCAGCTCCCGCCGGCGAAGCAGCTTTTGCTGTGCCGGACGCGGAAGTTCCGCAAAGGAGATCAGCCGTTTCGCAATCATGAGGTCAATCAGGTCTTCGATGACCCGGGACATATCCCTGTCCGACTGGGCCATGGCGTCCGGCGACTCACCATCGTCTGCCGCCTCTAGCTGTCGTAATAGAAAGGCCCGCAGATCCGGGTCGTCCGGCGCCACTTCCTGACTGCGCGGAAAGCGTTTTTCATGCACGGCGGTTATGACGCCGTCTGGATCGCGGGAGACAAAGGGCATCGGTTTTCTTTCACGGTTCCACGGTCAGTGTAGCCGCCGCGCGTAGACGCTTTCCAGTCTTGTAACGCTTGGGCTATGGTTCGAACGCGAGAGGGTAGGGGAAGATGTTCGACAAACTACGCGAGGCCATCCGGGACGCAGCCGCCCGGCACAAGAACCGCCCGTTTCTGGAGGCAGCGATGGCCGCCTGCGCCTATGTCGCCCTGGCGGACGGGCGGATTTCGATCGGCGAGCGCGGTCGGGTGGATGACATCCTCGAGCATTTGGAGCAGTTGACGGTTTTTGACCCGCATGAAGGGGTCAATCTGATGAACGATTATGCCGATGCCCTGCGCGAAGATCACGAGGCTGGCAAGGCGGCGGTCATGAAGGCGGTATCGCACATGGCCGAGGACGAGGAAGCCGCCTATCTGGTTGCGCGAATGTGCATCGCCATCAGCGACGCCGACGGCGATTTCAGCGCCGAAGAACGCGTGGCGGTTGGAGAGGTTGTCGAAGCCCTGAACGCGACGGGCAAGATCGAGTTTTAGGGCTTACAAGACAGCCAGTTCCGCGTTCAGCAGATCCGTCACCAGCAGGTGGTTCGGCTTGTGGGTGATGAAAAGCGGGGGCTTGGCCTGTTCCACCACCGATTGGGGTGTCACCCCACAGCCCCAGAAAACCGGCACCTCGCCGTCGTAGATCGGGACCGGGCCGCCATAGTCGACCTGCGCAACATCCGGGATACCGATTGCCGCAGGATCGCCGAAATGAACCGGCGCGCCGTGTACGTTCGGAAAGCGCGAGGTGACCTGGATCGCCCGGATTGCATCCTTCGGCGGCATTGGGCGCATGCTGACCACCATCGGACCATGGAAGGGACCGGCCGGCACGGTCTGCAGGCCCGTTTTATACATCGGGCATTCGATACCCAGATCGACATGGCGGACGGGAACGTCCGCCGCGGCCAATGCTTCCTCGAAGGAAAACGAGCAGCCCAGGATGAAACCGACGAGGTCTTTCGTCCAAAGATCGGAGATGTCGGTGCGCTCCTCGACCAGTTCGCCATCCCGGAAGACCTTGTATTTCGGGACATCGGTGCGGATGTCGATATCCTGGCCCAGTTCGGGCAGTAGTGGGTCGCCGGTATCGGTCATACCGATCACCGGGCAGGGTTTCGGGTTGCGGCGGCAGAAGTTGAGAAAGTCGTGCGCGTAGGCGGATGGCATGATCGCCACGTTGCCTTGGACAATGCCCGGCGCGGTGCCCGCCGTCTGGCCGGCATAGGCGCCGCTACGGGCTTCTGCTCGAACCGCACGCGCCCGGTCGCGCATTGAGGCCGTGGTTTGCGGCTGCGGTCCGCCAAGAGGTCGGAGGTCGGTCTGGTCCATCGAATTCAACCCATTTGCATCAGAATGTTGCCCTGTTCGTCCAACGCGGCGGACGCCCCGGGCGGGATCAATACCGTTGTATCATATTCCTCGACGATGGCGGGGCCTTCGACCCGCTGAGCGAGTGCTGCCCGGGTCAGGACCGGTGTGTCCAGCCAACCGTGTGCCTCGCCAAAATAGGCGGAGCGCGGCTGAAGGGCGGCGTTTGCGCTCTCGGCGCTTGCGGCAAGCCGGATGGCGGAGCGGGGCCGGTCCGGAACGCCGAGGCCGACGAGTTGCGCATTGACCAGTTCCACCGGCTCTTCTTCACCCGCCCTATGACCGTAGGTGCGTTCATGCTCTTCCCCGAACAGGGTTTCGAGACGTTTGAGCGCGTCGGCTGTCATCGGTCCGTCCGGGACAGGAATGGAGAGTTCGAAAACCTGTCCTTTGTAATGCATGCTGGCGGTCCGCGTGAACTGCATCCGGTCGGAGGCGAAACCGTCCTTCGCCAATTGATCGGCTGCCTGCCGCTCCATTGCGGTCCAGGTTTCTGAAAGCTGTTCGGGAGACACGCTGCGCAACAGTTTATTCACTGTTTTCGAGTAGTGGTGCTCCACATCGGCGAACAACAAGCCCAGGGCGGAAAACAGACCGGCAGACGGCGGGATGACGATGTTCTTCATGCCGAGCTCTTCCGCCATGCCGGCGGCGAACAAGGCGCCGTTTCCGCCGAAGGGCAACAGCGTGTAGGCCCTGGGGTCGCGCCCCCGTTCCGAGGAGACGGCGCGGATTGCCCGGATCATGTTGGAAATTGCGATCTGGCGCGCGCCCAGCGCTGCTTTCTCCAAACTGATCCCCATCGGTTCCGCGATCACCCGGGTCAAGACGTCGATACTCTTCTGCTTGTCGAGCTTGACGTCGCCGCCGCAGAGATAGTCGGGGTTCAGGTAACCCAGGACCAGATTGGCGTCGGTTACCGTTGGATCGGCACCTCCTTGGTCATAGCAAACAGGTCCCGGCATGGCCCCGGCGCTTTGCGGGCCGATCTTTAGGGCGCCGCCCGGGTCAATCCAAAGGATCGAGCCGCCGCCGGCGCCGACTTCGGCAAGGTCGATGGCCGGTACTTTCAGCAGATAGCCGCTACCGGTCAGCAGGCGTGAGCCGATCATGATTCCGCCGCCGACAGAATATTCCTGAGAGCGTGTATAGGCTCCATCCTCGATCAGCGAGGCTTTGGCGGTGGTTCCGCCCATGTCGAAGCTGATGACGTCGCGCGTACCGACGCCTTTTGCGACCGCATGGGCGCCGACGACGCCGCCCGCCGGGCCGGACTCGACGATATTGACCGGCTTGCGGGCCGCTTCCTCCGCCGGTGTCAGACCGCCGTTGGACTGCATGAGGAGGAGCGGCGCGCCGATCCCTTGGTCCCGGAATCCTTGCTCCAAAGACTGCAAATACTTGGACACGATCGGCAGCACGTAAGCGTTGACTACAGTGGTTGAGGTCCGCTCGTATTCCTTGATCTCCGGCAGGACATCGATGCTCGCGGAAACGGGAAGATCGGGCGCGCGCTGCCGGATCACTTCCAGCAGAAGCTCTTCGTGAGCGGGGTTGGCGTAGGAGTTGATCAGGCAGACAGCGATCGCTTCGACCCCCTCCGCGAGCAGCCGGTCGACCGCGGCCTCGGCGTCCTGCCGGCTCAAGGGTTTCTCAACCGTACCGTCCGCGGCGACCCGCTCATCAACGGTCATGCGCAGGTAGCGTTCGACCAGGGGAGGCGGCTTCTGCCAAGTCAGATCGTAGAGCCTGGGCATCCGCAGGTTCCGGATTTCCAGCACGTCGCGGAACCCCTGGGTACCGATCAAGCCGACCCGCGCACCTTTCAATTCGAGGATCGCATTGGAGGCGACCGTCGTGCCATGAAGGATCTCCGCAACCGCGTCCGGGTTGATGCCGTGGCTGGCGAACAGGTCCGTGATCCCGTCGATAATCGCGCTGGCGTAGTTCTCGACGCTTGAAGAAACTTTCTTTGAGAGAACGTTTCCGTCCTCGTCGATCAACACGATGTCGGTGAAGGTGCCGCCGATGTCGGCGCCAATACGATAATTAGGCATTATTTTCAGACTCAGCCGGCGGTTAAGGTGGGTGGGGTGTCTGCGTCTTGGTCGTCCCAAGTTGCGACCTGCCCGTTCTTGCTGGTAGCTTGCCGCCGCTTTTCGGTCTTGAGGGCGTCCGTCTGCACGGTATCGACAGTCCAAGTCTCGGTGTCGATAACCACACCATATTCGGCTCTGGCGGTCTCAGTGCTGATCAGGTCGTTCCTGACGTCGGAAAGGACGTCGTCCGGGTTCCGGTCCAGGGGATCTCCCCATCCACCGCCGCCCGGAAGGACGTACCGGAAGACATCCCCCTTGGCGAAAGGCATGGTGACCTTGGAAGAGAGTTTTCGGTTTTCTCCCTTAGGATCGAAGAAGCTTTCTCCCGGCTTCCCGGCCTTGCCGCCATACAAACCATACGGCCGGATGGCCTGACGGTCGGCGCGGCACTGCAGCGTGGCATCGTCGGCGGTGAGCCGGTAGTCACGGTAAAACGGGGCGCCGCCCCGGAACTTGCCGGCCCCGCAGCGGTCCGGCGCAAGCTCATAGGCCAGGATCTGCAGCGGGTGCTCCGCTTCCGTCACTTCAATCGACTGCGAGGCCATATTGACGAAGAGATTGGAGTTTCCTTCCAGTCCGTCCGCATCCGGTCTCCCTCCCCAGGTGCCGCAGGAGAAGTCGACATAGATGAAGGGCTTGCGGTCCTTGGTGTAACCGCCGACCGAAACGCCGACATTGCCCCCATCCGATGCCGCAAAGACCCTGTCCGGCGCCATCTTGGCCAGGGCGCCGAAAGCGCAATCCAGCATTCGGAAACCGGTGAGGGCGCGCGCCGCGGTCGGGCCGGGCAAAACGACATTTGTGATGGAGCCCGGCTCGGCGACGACGTCGACCGCCCGGAACACCCCGTCATTGCTTGGAATGTCCCCCGGCAGGATTGATTTCAGGGCCGTGTAGGAGGCCGCTTCCGTCACCGACTTGGTGCTGTTGATGGCACCTTTCACCATCGGGGCGCTGCCGGTCCAGTCAAAGGTGATATTCTCACCTCGTTTGGTGACTTTGACCGTAAGGCGGATGGGCTTCCCGAGGTCGACACCGTCGTCGTCGATCCAATCCTCGAAATCGAAAACTCCGTCCGGCAGGTCGCGGATCGCGGCCTTGGTCAGCCGCTCGGTATAGTTGGTCGCTTCGGCCATATAGCGCCGGGTATCGACCAGCCCGTGCCGGTCGACCAGTTCCAGCAGTTGGCGTTCGGCAATCTCGCAGGCCGCAAGTTGGGCGCGCAGATCCCCGAACACCTGAACCGGGACGCGCACGTTCTTCTCGATGATCGACCAGATGGTTTTGTTGGGGACGCCGCGCTCCATCAGCTTCAGCGGCGGAATGCGCAGGCCTTCCTGGAAGATCTCCGTGGAGTCGGCGGCGTTCGACCCGGGGACGCGGCCGCCGACATCCGCGTGGTGCGCGGTGGTGGAGGCGAAACCGATATGCTGACCGTCCGCGAAAATCGGCTTGAAAATGAAGATATCCGGCAGGTGCATTCCGCCCATGAACGGATCGTTCATGATGAAGATGTCTTCCGGGTGGATGTCGCCTTCGAACACCTCCAGCACCGAACTCAAGGCCGGCTGGATGGCGCCCAGATGCATGGCGACCGTCAGACCCTGCGCCACCACGCGGCCTTGTGCGTCGCACAGCGAGGTTGAGAAATCCATGTTGTCGCGCAGAATTCCGCTGTAGGTCGTCCGGCAGACCGTCACGGCCATTTCGTCCGCAATGGAGAAAATCGCGTTTCGAAACAGTTCGAAGGCAATTGGGTCCAGATCCTCGGCCACTCGTAATCCCCTTACCAAAAACATGTCGTTGGAGCGCACCAGTCTCGTAAGGCGGACTGAATGTGCCTTTCGACCCAACTCGGGCCGGCAATGGAACGACCCATCGCCACTATAGGCGACCCTCTGATGGGAGCAATCCGGGCTGAGTTCACGGTCTTTTGCGCACGGAGCAGGAGATCCGCTCCAAAGAACAGGAAAGTCTCCAGGCCGTTAATCGAAATTTAAGCGGCTGCGCTGCACCATGAAAATGTCGAGGGGGAGTTGGAGCTTGCTTCAGTGCGGGCTTGGGAGGACTTGGGAAAGCAACCTGAACCATGGCTGAAACGATAGTAGAGAAGCTGCGGTACTCAACGGGCGCGGACACGACGGGGACCGTCGGCGCGCTGGCGCAGCGTTTTCAGGGTGCGGGATTGATCTTCGGTTCGCTGTCCCTGGATCAGACGAAGTTCGAATGTGCCCCGATCCAAGGCATGCTGTCCTACTGGCGCAGCAAGTGCGCGGGCGGCGACATTCCGTCGCGCGAAGATATCGAACCGCATGAAATTCCTGCCGTTTTGCCCGATCTCTACCTTATGAACGTTGGCGATGGCGGGCGTCGTTTCCAATACCGATTGGTCGGGACGCGGATCGAGGAATTCCTTGGCATGAATTTCACCGGGCTTTGGCTCGACGAGGTAAGGCCGGCATCGATTCTGGACCGGTTGCTCCCGCTCTATCGCAAGACCGTGTCGGAACGCCGTCCCGTTTTCTCCGAGGGGACCTTCCATGCCAATGGCGAGGTCTATCTGCATTCCTGCAGACTGTACGCCCCTCTGCGCACCGGCGCCGGCGAAGTCGGACAATTGATCTGCGTTCAGACCCTGGATTACTCGGGCGATTTGGACAGCGGCTCCTATCGCGAGGTCCTCAATCGAATCAAAGATGGTTTGCTCACCTACGAACAGGACCAGTATCTATTGACGTAAGGCGGTACAACCGTCCCTAGGTGAGCCGGTCGCAACGGCCGGTCGTTTTAACCGATTGGACGGTGAGGATGAGCGGCAGTCCCAGAGTGCAATTCCGGCTGAACTACTCGGAACTCGAGGACCGCATCCTGTTCAGCGGCGTTTTCTCCGACGGTACCGAATTGAATCTATGGTTCACCCGGCGTCTCACTGTCGGTTTTCTCGGGTTGGCGCGGAAGTTCACGGCGGCCACCGCAACGGCAGGCGGGTCCGAAACCGCGACGGCGGAGGTCAAGCAGCACATCGCGTCGTTCGAGCGGGAAGCCGCAGTGAAGCAGGCCGACCGGTCGACCCCCTTTGCCGCGGGCCAGCCCCACAAAGAGTTGGGGAAAGAGCCGCTTTTGCCGAACCGCGTAACGCTGGCGCCGCTGGCGGAGGGTACCGTGTCGCTGCAATTCGGCTTGCCGGACAACAGGCTGATTTCCTTTCCCGTTTCGCGGGACACCTTTCTGACGCTCTGGGATATGATGGAAGAGCTCGTGCAGGCGCGGACCGGCTGGGTAGAGGCGTTGGAACCAAGATCCACGGTGTTGGCGGCCCGTGATGGGCAGGTCGTCCACTAGGCGGCCTGCGGACTTTCGGAAGCAAAGGGGGCCGTGTGTTCTTGCCTTGCCATAGGAGCGGGCACGCATTAGAACCCGGGTTCACCGTCGGTCGTCCCAAGACCCGCGGTCGGTTCGGGGCATAGCGCAGCCTGGTAGCGCGTCCGTCTGGGGGACGGGAGGTCGCAGGTTCGAGTCCTGCTGCCCCGACCATTTTTTCCGACAAATCGATGTTTTGAGACGCCCGCGCGGCCTCTCTACCCCGCCTTCTTCTGCTCTTTCAGATTCAGGTAGGGGGCCAGATATTGCCCGGTGTGGCTGCGCTCCACCTTGGCGACGTCTTCCGGCGTTCCCTGGGCAACGATTTCGCCGCCCTTGTTGCCGCCGTCGGGTCCCAGGTCGATCAGCCAATCGGCGCATTTGATGACTTCCAGATTGTGTTCGATCACCAGCACGGTGTTCCCGGTTTCGACAAGCGCCTGCAGCACCTCCAGCAGGTTGCGAACATCCTCGAAATGCAGACCCGTGGTGGGCTCGTCCAGAATGTAGAGCGTCTTGCCGGTTGCCTTGCGGCTCAGTTCCTTGGCCAGTTTGACCCGCTGCGCTTCACCCCCTGACAGGGTGGTCGCCTGCTGTCCGACCTTAATATAGCCAAGGCCGACGCGTTGCAGGGTAACCATCTTGTCCCGGATGATCGGCACCGCCTTGAAGAAGTCGGCGGCTTCGTCGACCGTCATGTCCAGCACGTCGGCGATGGATCTGTCCCGGAATGTGATCTCGAGGGTTTCGCGGTTGTATCGTTTTCCCTTGCACTGATCGCAGGTGACATAGACGTCGGGCAGGAAGTGCATCTCGATCTTGATCACGCCGTCGCCCTGACAGGCCTCGCAGCGCCCGCCCTTGACGTTGAAGCTGAAGCGGCCCGGCTGATAGCCGCGCGCCTTGGCTTCCGGGAGCCCGGCGAACCATTCGCGGATCGGGGTGAAGGCCCCGGTGTAGGTCGCCGGGTTGGACCGCGGTGTCCGTCCGATCGGCGATTGGTCGATATCGATCACCTTGTCGATGTAGCGCGTACCGGAAATCCGGTTATAGGCTTCGGGCGTGGTGCGCGCCTTCATCAGTTCGCGGGCAAGGGCGGCGTAAAGCGTCTCGATGATCAGGGTCGATTTGCCCGACCCGGAGACGCCGGTGACACAGGTCAGTGTCCCCAAGGGAACCTCCGCGGAAACGTCCTGCAGGTTGTTCCCGGTCGCCCCCGTAATCTCCAGGATCTGCCGAGGATGGCCGGGACGCCGCGCCTTCGGTACCTCGATCTGCCGCCGCCCTGTCAGGTATTGCGCGGTCAGGCTTTCTTCCGATTTCATGACCTCGTCGGGCAGCCCGGCGGCCACCAGGCGGCCGCCATGCACGCCGGCCCGTGGTCCCATATCGACCAGATAGTCGGCCGCGCGGATCGCCTCTTCGTCGTGCTCCACCACGATCACGGTATTCCCCAGGTCGCGAAGGCGCTTAAGCGTCGCCAGCAGACGGTCGTTGTCCCGCTGGTGAAGGCCGATGGAAGGCTCGTCGAGCACATAGAGCACGCCGGTCAGGCCGGACCCGATCTGGGAGGCGAGCCGGATCCGCTGGCTTTCGCCGCCCGACAGCGTACCGGAGTTCCGGCTCAGCGTCAGATAGTCCAGCCCGACATTGTTCAGGAAACCGAGGCGCTCGTTGATTTCCTTCAGGATTCGGTAGGCGATCTCCCGCTGCACTTCCGTCAGATGTTCTTCCAGCCCGGCAAACCATTCGACCGCCTGTGCGATGGAAAGCCGCGCCACTTCGCCGATATGTTTCCCGGCGACCTTCACCGCCAGTGCTTCGGCCTTCAGCCGGTGGCCGCCGCATTCGGAACAATCGGTGATGGTTTGGAAGTTCTGCAGTTCTTCGCGAACCCATGAACTGTCGGTTTCCTTGAACCGGCGCTCCATGTTGGGGATCACGCCTTCGAACGGTTTGGTGGTGGAGTAGGACCGCATGCCGTCGTCATAGCGGAACTTAATCTTCTCCTTGGTGCCGAACAGAATCGCGTCCTGGATCTTCTTGTCCAGGTCATCGAACGGTTTGGTCATGCTGGCCCCGAAATGCTCACAAATGGAGGTCAAGGTCTGCATGTAGTAGGGAGAGGAGGTCTTGGACCACGGCGCAATCGCACCCTTGGCGAGCGAGGCGGACTTGTCCGGCACCGCCAGGTCGGCGTCGAACGTCATTTCCACACCGATCCCGTCGCAGGCTGGACAGGCGCCGAACGGGTTGTTGAAGGAGAACAGGCGCGGCTCGATCTCCTCGATCGTGAAACCGGAAACCGGGCAGGCGAACTTGGCGGAGAAAATCGTTTGTTCGCCCCCTTCCGCGTTCTCCGCGACCATCAGTCCTTCGGCCAGATCCAAGGCCGTTTCAACGGAATCGGCCAGTCTGGTTTCCAGGCCTTCGCGCACCACCACCCGGTCGACGACGACCTCGATCGTGTGCTTCAGTTTCTTGTCGAGGGCGGGAACTTCCTCGATCTCATACATCTCCCCGTCGACCTTCACCCGCTGGAAACCGCGTTTCTGGAGGTCGCCGAATTCTTTGCGATACTCGCCTTTGCGCCCGCGCACGATCGGCGCGAGGAGGTAGAGCCGCGTGCCTTCGGGCATGGCCATGATGCGGTCGACCATTTGGCTGACGGTCTGGCTTTCGATGGGAAGGCCCGTGGCCGGCGAGTAGGGCACCCCGATCCGGGCCCACAGCAGCCGCATGTAGTCATAGATTTCAGTGACGGTTCCCACCGTCGAACGCGGGTTCTTGGACGTGGTCTTCTGTTCGATGGAAATAGCCGGCGACAGGCCTTCGATCAGATCGACGTCGGGCTTTTGCATCATTTCCAGGAACTGCCGTGCATAGGCGCTGAGCGATTCCACGTACCGGCGCTGCCCGTCCGCATAAATCGTGTCGAACGCCAGGGACGATTTACCCGAGCCGCTCAACCCCGTGATCACCACCAGCTGATCGCGCGGCAGGTCGACATCGACATTTTGCAGATTGTGTTCACGCGCGCCACGCACGCGGATGGTTGGCGTCATGAGGCTCACCTAGGGGCTCGAGGGGATAGCGCGGCACCTTCCGGCGCCGGGGCGCAGAACTATACAGACCTACGACAGGAGGGGCGAGGGCGGATTTATGATTTTTTCGGGAGCAGCGAAAGACTGCTGACATTTGAGGAACGGTGTCCTAGCCGAACCGCTGTTCCTTCCAGGGGTCGCCGCGGTGGTGATAGCCGCGGTTTTCCCAATATCCGCCGGGATCGCCTTGCGTGAACCAAACCTGCTTCACCCATTTGGCGCTTTTCCAGAAGTAGAGATGCGGCACTACCAGGCGCATCGGGCCCCCATGGTTCCGTTCAAGCGGTGCTCCGTCCCAGTGCGTCGCCAAGAGAACATCCGTCCGGACAAGGTCTTCCAAGGCCAGGGCCGTGCCATAGCCGTCGTGGCTTTTGATGATGGCGTGCGTTGCCGCCGGTTGCGGGCCGGCAAGATTAACGAGGTTGGGGAAGGGGACTCCGCGCCAGCGGTTGTCGGTGCGGCTCCATCCGGTCACGCAATGGATGTCGTTGACCCGGTCTTCCGAACCGAGCCGGTTGAAGGCTGTCCAGTCCAGCGTGCCCGGTTTGTCGCAAAGGCCGCCCCAGGTCAGCGTCCAATCCCGTGTCGCCAATAGGGGCCTGTGCCCGATATCCATCACCGGGAGTTTGTCGACACGATTTTGGCCCGGCGGCAGGGGCGTGGGCGATTTCGTGCTGGCTTTCGGCACCCGTTGCTTCGCCGCCGCATCGACCTTGCGCGCGACCAGCGTAGGATTGCCCGGTTCCGGTCCGAAACCGGCGGAGCGGGCGATGGGTTCGAAGTAGCGGCTTTTGTCGCTCACTGCAGTTCCGTATTGCCGTGCCTGTTCCCTAGAAATTGGGGCCTTTGCAGCCCGGGTCCAGGCACGGCTGCGTGAACATGCCGGAAACTTAGCGCCGTCCGGTTTCTTCCGGTATCAGGCCCTTCGGCGAGAAGCGCAGAACGAGAAGCAGAACCAATCCCATGGTGATCGGCCGCATGTAGGGCGCGCCGTTCAGCAAATGTTGCCGTAAGGGATCGGTGTCCTGCATCCAGGTCGTCAGGACGTCGATGAGCCAAGCGCCGACGGGTTCGGCCTCAATCCAGGCGAACCACACGATGAACCCCCCTAGGACGGCCCCGAAATTGTTCCCGGACCCGCCCACGATCACCATCACCCAGATAAGGAAGGTGAAGCGCAACGGCTGATAGGAGGTGGGGGTGAACTGGCCGTCGAGCGTCGTCAGCATCGCGCCCGCAATCCCGATCACGGCGGACCCCAGAATGAACACCTCCAGATGGCGTCCCTTGACGTCCTTGCCCATGGCTTCGGCGGCCGTCTCGTTGTCCCGGATGGCCCGCATCATGCGGCCCCAGGGCGAATTCAGGGCGCGTTCCGACAGGAAGAGAACGATGAGGAGCACGGTGGAAAACAGGCCGAGGTAGCAAAGCTTCACGAAAATCGACGAGAACTCGACAGTATCCGCACCCAGGGATGCGGAGAGGTCGATGAACCATTGGGCGTTCTGCAGGTCGATCTCGTAGGGCGTGGGGCGCGGCAACCCGTTCACGTTCTTGACCCCACGGGTCAGCCAATCCTCGTTCTTCAGGATCGCGATGATGATCTCGGAGATGCCGAGCGTCGCAATCGCCAGATAATCGGCGCGTAGACCCAGTGAAACCCGCCCGACGACCCAGGCGGCGCCAGCGGCCAGCAACCCGCCGATCGGCCAGGCCAGCAGGACGGGCAAGCCTAAACCGCCCAGATACCCGGTCTTTGCGGGCTCGATCAGTTCGATGGCGCGGGTTGCCGGAAGGAAGAAACTCCTGGCGACGAAGTACCCGATGACGACGATCAGTGCGACGGCGATTGCCGCGGCCGGCGGCGCCGCCCGTAATTTGCGGTAGGCGCCGACGCTGGCGATGATGGTGAGCGCGACAACGAGGCCGGTCAGCAGCAGACCGGTTCCCCCGGCGTCCCAGGTTTCGTAGACCGGCGGCATCGAGACAACGATGGCCGCCAGTCCGCCCAGTGCCGCGAACCCCATGACACCGGCGTTGAACAGGCCCGCATATCCCCATTGCATATTCACGCCGAGCGCCATGACCGCCGAGATGATGCACAGGTTGATGATCGCGAGCGAGAGGGACCAGCTCTGAAACACGCCGACGATTGTCAGCAGCCCTGCCATCACGGCGAAAAGCACAATTTTCCGCGTCCGGCCGGTCATAGCGTTTTACCTTTGAAGATACCCGTGGGTCTGACCAGTAAGACGACGACCAGGATCATGAAGGAGACCGCAAATTTGTAGTCGGTTCCCAAGAGCTGCGCCAAACCTTCGGGCGCCCAGTCTTGTGGAACGATGTAGGTCAGGAACTTCTTGTAAGCGTAAGTGACCGTCACCTCGGAAAAGGCGATCACGAACCCGCCGGTAATCGCGCCGATTGGGCTGCCGATACCGCCGACAATCGCCGAAGCGAAGATCGGAAGCAGCAATTGCAGGAAGGTGAAGGGCTTGTAGCTTTTGTCCAGGCCATAGAGCGTACCGGCGATGGCGGCAAGCGCGGCCGCCAGGATCCAGGCGATCATTACGACACGGTCCGGGTTGACGCCGGACAGCAACGCCAGGTCTTCGTTGTCGGAATAAGCCCGCATGGATTTCCCGGACTTGGTGCGGTTCAGGAACCAGAACAGGCCCGCCACGCAGAGCATGGCCGCCCCCAGCGAGATCGCTTGCGAGGTCTTGATCGCCAAGCCTTCGTTCAACCCGGTCGCGTTCTTAAAGTCCCGGACCTTGACGATAAAACGCGCGCCATCCGACACACGCTGATCGCCCGGGCCAATGATGAAACGGATCACGCCGTTCAGCACGAACATCACGCCGGTCGACGCAATCAGCAGGATGACCGGCGGCGACCTTTTCGACCTGTAATACTTGAAGACAACCTGATCGAAGCCCAGCACGACAATGGTCGTCACGGCGATGGCAAGCGGCAACGCCAGCAAGACCGTCGGGAGCGGGTCGATGCTGATCTCCGCCGCCTGCAGAGCCCACATGCCCAGAATGGCGACCATGGCGCCGAAGGACATGATCTCGCCATGGGCGAAGTTCGAGAACCTCAGGATGCCATAGACCAATGTCACGCCCAGCGCGCCCAAGGCAAGCTGGCTGCCGTAGGCGATCGCGGGGATGATCACGAAGTTGGAAAAAAGGACGATGGCGTTAAGCAGGTCTTCCATAGTCTTAAACCCCTTAACCGCCGAGGAAGGCGCGCCGCACTTCTGGATCCGCCAGAAGAGCTTCGCCCGTATCGGTGTAGCGGTTACGCCCTTGAACCAGAACATAGCCTTTGTCGGCGATGTTCAGCGCCTGCTTCGCATTCTGTTCGACCATCAGGATCGCAATGCCGGTGCGGGCAATCTCGATGATCCTGTCGAACAGCTCATCCATCACAATCGGAGAAACCCCCGCAGTCGGTTCGTCCAGCATCAGCACTTGCGGCTTGGTCATCAGCGCTCGGCCCACGGCAACCTGCTGCCGTTGCCCGCCCGACAGTTCGCCTGCGGGCTGGCGGCGCTTTTCTTCCAGGATCGGGAACAGGTGATAGACCTGTTGCATCGTCTCGGTGATGTCGTCGTCCCGGATAAAGGCGCCCATCTCCAAATTCTCTTCCACGGACATGGAGGTGAAAACATTCTGGGTTTGCGGGACGAATGCCATGCCTTCGCGGACACGGGCCTGAGGCGTCAGGTTGGTGATGTCCTTGCCGTTCATCGTGACCTTGCCCTCGCGCAAGGTCAGCATCCCGAAAACCGCCTTCATCGCAGTGGATTTACCGGCTCCGTTGGGGCCGACGATGACTGCGATCTCACCGGAATCCACGCCGATGGAGCAGTCGTGCAGAATGTCCGCGCCGGTGCCGTAGCCTCCGGTCATCTGCTCCCCGCGTAACGCGCTCACGCGTTGGCCTCCGCGGCGGGCTTGTTTTTCAGGCCGGTTCCCAGATAGGCCTCGATCACCTGTTCGTTCGACATGACCTCGTCCGCCGTCCCCTCGCACAGAACCTTGCCTTCCGCCATAACGATGACCGGGTCGCAGAGGTCACGGATCATATCCATGTCGTGTTCGATGACACAGAATGTATAGCCACGCTCGTCGCGCAGTCTCCGAATGGATCCCGTGATGGTTTTCAGCAGCGTTCGGTTCACGCCGGCGCCGACTTCGTCCAGAAACACGATCTTGGCGTCGACCATCATGGTCCGGCCCAGTTCCAAGAGTTTTTTCTGGCCGCCGGACAGGTTGCCGGCCAGTTCGTCGGCGACATGCCTGATTTCGAGGAATTCGATGACCTCATCCGCTTTCGCCTGGATCATCTTCTCCTCTTCCCGGACCTTGCTGGGATAGACCCAAGTCTGCAGGAGATTCTCACCCAGTTGCCCGCCCGGCACCATCATCAGGTTGTCGCGGACCGTAAGCGAAGAGAACTCGTGGGCGATTTGAAAGGTGCGCAACAGCCCGCGCTCGAACAATTCATGCGGCGGAAGCCCGGTGATGTTCTCGCCGTCCAGCAGGACCTGACCGCTCGTCGGCCGGTAGTGCCCGGCGATCACGTTGAACAGGGTGGTCTTGCCTGCGCCGTTGGGGCCGATCAGTCCGGTTATGGACCCTCTTTCGATCGTAAAGGAAGCTCCGTCAACAGCACGGATGCCGCCGAAATGGAGGTGGATATCATCGACGGTGATCATAAAACTTCTGAAATGCCGGTGGTATGAGGTGGAGAAGGTCCTGGCAGGCGCCTGGCCGCCAGGACCGTCTCTCTATATCGGCTTAGCGGTAACCGACAATCTTCAGTTCGCCGCCGTCGAATTCAACTTGGCGGTAGTTTCCTGCGCTTTCGCCGGAGCCGATCAGTTCCACTGCGGAGGCGCCGACATAGTCGATCTCGCCGCCACTGGCCAAAATCTCCAGACCCTTGGCCAATTCGCCCGGGAAAATCTTCTCACCCGGCGCGTTGGCGACATCCATCACTTTCGCTTTCAGGGCGCCGCTGTCGGAGGAACCCGCCGCTTGCATCGCCAGCATGATCAGCGCAGCCGCATCATAGGTTTCCGCCGAGAACGGACCCGCATTGAAGCCCGCGGCCTTGGCCATCTCGGAGTAGGTCGCCGCACCGGGGCTGTCGGTGCCAGGGTTGGCGCCAAACGAACCGTCGATGTCCGAGCCGTGGTTTTTCACCAGGGCCGGAGAGACCATCCCGTCCGGGAAGTAGAAGGTGTCGAAGGCGCCGGTATCGACAGACGCCTGAACGATCCCACGGCCGCCCTGATCGACATAACCGGCCACGACCAGAACTTCACCACCGGCAGCCGCCAAGGCGCCGACTTCCGCGGTGTAATCGCCTTTGCCGTCTTCGTGCGGGGCGTTGATGGTGACGCTGCCGCCCATCGACTGGAAGTTCTTGTCGATCGCGTCTGCCAGACCTTTGCCGTAGTCGTTGTTGGTGTAGGTGATGGCGATGGAGCCAACGCCCTTTTCCTTCAGGATTTCGGCAACAATCACGCCTTGGCGCGCATCGGAGGGGGCGGTGCGGAAGAACAAGCCGTCGTCTTCGATGGTCGACAGCGCCGGCGACGTGGCCGACGGCGAGATCATGACGATGCCGTTAGCCGTCGCGACGTTCTGCAAGATCGCTGTAGTAACCCCGGAGCAATCCCCGCCAACGATCGCCTTAACACCGTCGGAGGTGATCAAACGCTCGGCGGCGGCGGTCGCGACGGCGGAGTCGACACAGGTTGTGTCGCCGCGAACGGCGACGACTTTTGCCCCGCCCAGCAGCTTGCCGCTGTCGCTGACTTCTTTGATGGCGAGGTCCGCGCCGGGCGCCATTTCCGCCACTGTCGATTCGATCGGCCCCGTGAAACCGAGCATGACGCCGATTTTGATGTCTTCCGCGAACGCGGTCGAGGTGGCTACCGCGCCGAGCAGAACGGTCGCGATTGCTGTTGAACTCTTCATCATGAACACTCTCCGTTAGACGAATTGTCAGTCGGATCTCGATTGCCGGACCCGACCCTGTTCCCAATTTTGTTATTTAACGCCCGACAAGCGATTGCCGAGGTAAGCGGCGAGGTTTGCACGGTCGCCGGGCGGTGTAAAGATTGTGCAATGGTTGCCTGGTTGGGGCTTTCTGACCGTGTGCCCGCCACCCTGCATAGGAAGGACGCCGCCGCAGCCGTCTTTGCTTCGCCGAGCGAGGACGAAGCACCATCTTCTGTAGAATTTCGCGTCTTGCGCATCAGTGTCGCGTGTACTACCCACACGGCTTCTTCGCTCCGGTCCGGAGCAATAATCCAATATATATTAAGTGGTTAAAGGGGGTACCGTGTTACGCTACACAGTGTGCGTCGCCGCGCTGGCGACTATGGTTGGTTGCGCATCGATCGTTGAGGGGACGGATCAGAACGTAACTATTATTACCGAACCGACGGGGGCCAAATGCGATTTGACCCGGGACGGCGAGATCATCGCCACCGCCAGTTCCACGCCGACCAGCGTGAATGTCGACAAAAGCAAGGACGACATCAGCGTCATCTGCACCAAGGAGGGTCATTTCGACGGCGCCAAGGTTGTTGAAAGCGCGTTCCAGGGCATGACCTTCGGGAACATCATTTTTGGCGGCATCATCGGTGTCGGCGTCGATGCGGCGTCGGGCGCGATGAACGAGTACCCGGCCACGGTAACCGTGGTGTTGCCGCCGGAGAAGTTCGACAGCGCATCAGCCCGCGATGCTTTCTATGACCGTCAGGTCGCCCGCGTCACGTCCGAAGCGGCATCGGCGGTCGAGACGATCAACGAACAATGCGATCCGACCAATCAGAGTTGCACAAGTCTGGTCACTGAGGTCGAGGAAGAGCGGGACGAACAGATCAAGCTTTTCGAAGCGCAGCGGGACATGGCGGTCGTCCAGTAGCTGCACCTGCGGGGCCGGGCGGGCAGTCACGCCCGGTTCAAAGTGAGACGAATTGTTCGACACATCGAGCGCCGGGCGCCGCCCGGCGCTCTTTTCGTTCCTGCTTGTACCCCGCCGCGAGGCGGTGTTGGGTCTTCCATATGGCCAAAGGCACAGTGAGGCGAGATGGGCGGTCCCGACCTAGATGACGGTTCAAAGGAATCCCCGGCGGGCGGGGATGAGGCGGATCGCCCTGCTTTCGCCGCCGGCCTGATGGTCGGATCCCTTTTCTTGCTTGGTTTTCAGGATGCCTTGGTCAAGCTGCTGAGCGCGGATCTTTCTCTGTGGCAATTCCAGTTTCTCCGCGCCTGCTGCAACATCGTCTTTCTGCTGTTGCTTGCTCGTGTTCTTTGGGGCGGCCTGCCGCCGGTGCCGATCAGGCTGTGGGCCGTCGCGTTGCGCAGCCTATTTCTGGTTTGCGCGATGATCCTGTTCTTTGGCGGTATTTCCGAGCTGAGCCTGGCGCAGGTCGCCGCCGGCCTTTATGTGTTTCCGCTTTTCGTCGCCGTTCTGTCCGCCTTGTTCCTGGGCGAAAAGGTTGGGCCGCGGCGGGTGGGGGCCATCCTGGCCGGGTTTGCGGGTACCCTGATGATCTTAAAGCCGGGAACCGATGCGTTCCAATGGATCTCCCTGCTGCCGGTGGGGGCGGGCCTTTGCTATGCCTTGACCATCCTGACCACCCGGAAACTCTGCCGGCGAGAAAGCCCGGCGACCTTGTCGTTCGGCGTCGGCGTCACCTTCCTGATCGTCGGCGGCGCCGGCCTGCTAATCGTCGGGGGGCTCGCGCCGGATAACCTCGCCGCTGAGGACCCTTACCTGTTCACTGCTTGGCACCCGTTGCCGCTATGGGCGGCTGGGATCATCGTTGCCTGTTCGCTCCTCAACCTGACCGCCAATATCGGCTTGGCGAAAGCGTATCAAAGTGCGGAGTCGAGTTGGTTGGCGCCGTTCGACTATTCCTATCTGGTCTTCGCGACGTTTTGGGGATTCGCACTGTACGGGCATGTGCCGGATGTGTTTTCGGTCGCGGGTATGACGTTGATCGCGGCTTCCGGCTGTTTCGTAGCCTGGCGTCAACGTCAAGAGACGCGGGGGCGCCCGGTGGGGCGGCGTTAGCCGGCAAGGACACCGGATCTGCGTTTGCAGTTGTCAGCGACAAGATGAAAAGTTACAATTTGTTCACAATGTCAATGAAATATGACTTTGCGACGCAAAAATAACATTTCTAAAAAGAGGAACCGCAAGCAGTTGTAAAATAGCCATTTTTGAAAAAATATTTGTGTAAAATGCCATCTATTGTGCAATGCACGTAAAACGTGGCCTTCTTTTCGTCACAATCAGTCCATAATGTGAATGTCTATCCAAAATCAGGAGGGCATTCCTAATGACTGTTCAAAGATTAGTTGGTAGCGCGGCGATGGTTCTATCCCTTCTATGGGCAACCAACGTGAGCGCCAGTTCCGTCAACGTGCTGCTAACGAATTCCCTACAAACACTTGAAATAACAAACAGCGTCGACTCGACCGGAGCGGTCGAGCAATTGATCTACTCGTTCGGCGCGGCCGGTGACGACCGTGCTACGTTCGACGTCGCAGGCGGCGGGACGGCGTCCGACTTCGTCGTCGATCCGGCGTTTCCGGCGGGACCGGCGGACTATTTCCAGACGGTGACCTTCGATTTGGATCTGGCGCCGGGTGAAACGATCACGATCGATGGGTTGGATATCGACCTCATCGTTGATCTGGATCCGCTTCTGGTCGTCGGCTCCACGGGCGTTCAACAGTTTTCCGATCCGGGCCTGTCGCTGACCGATGCCTTCATCACAGTTTTGTGGAGCAACGGCGACAATCCGACCGTGAAACTGGAAAACCAGATCTGGTCTTTGGATCAGAGCCTGACGTTTGAAGGCATTGTCTCTGCGGTTCCGATTCCTCCAAGCGTTTCCGCTCTTGGAGGCGCGCTCGCCCTTTTGATGTTCCTGGGTTGGCGCCGGGAGAATGCGCGGACCTAACCGGTTCGACGGCACGCGCCCGGCGGTCTCCCCCCGGCGGGTTGCGTGAAACGATCAGCACCCCGCTTCCCCGCGGGGTGCTTTTCCGTGCAGGGGCTCAAGATTTGCGTCGGTTTCTCGCTGAGCTTCATGCTTGGACGCGCCGCTGGACTCGCATATAGGGGGGCGAGTGACTACACTTCTCAGCCACGATACAGAACACGAAATCCAGATACTCGGGGGCAGGCATGGCCGGCAGCGTCAATAAAGTCATTCTCATCGGCAATCTCGGACGCGATCCGGAGGTTCGGACCATGCAGTCCGGCGGTAAACTGGTGAACCTGTCGGTGGCAACCTCGGAAACCTGGAAGGATCGGGATGGCAACCGCCAGGAGCGCACGGAGTGGAACCGGGTCGTGATTTTTAACGAGCGTCTCGCCGATGTGGCCGAGCGGTTCCTGAAAAAAGGGTCGAAAGTCTATCTGGAAGGCACGCTGCAGACCCGGAAATGGACAGACCAATCCGGCCAGGAGAAATACACCACAGAGGTCGTGCTGCCGCGGTTCCGGGGTGAACTGACGATGCTGGACGGCCGTGGCGAAGGCGGCGGCGGGTACGCCGCGGGCGGCGGCGGCGCAGACGATGGCTATGGCGGCGGCTACGGTGGCGGCGGCGGCGGCGGGCAAAGCGGCCCGTCTCGCGGCGGTGCGGACTACTCCGCCGACCTGGATGACGAGATCCCGTTTTAACCCCAACGGTTGCGCCCCGTATCGGGTCCGCCGGAGACCGGAATGTTTTTCTTTCCCGTGCCCAAGCTTGCCAACGTCTCGCATATCGAGCCGCCGCCCTTCATCACGGGTACAAGCGTCTTCGCGCCGGAAGAGATGGAACGGATCAATCAGCTCGCGGCAAAGGTAAAGCCCCGGAAGGTCATGGTTGGTCCCGACTTGCAGGACCGGCCGGATTTCAACCGCAGCGAATATCGCCATTTGATCCCGGGTCCCGAAACCAATTGGATCTATCAGCGCATCGCGCAGACTGTCGGCATGCTGAACGCCTCCTGCTACCAATTCGATGTCGATGGGTTTGATGAGCCGCTTTACCACGTCACCTACGACGAGAGTGTTCAGGGGCACTACTATTGGCATATCGATGGCAATACGGCGGGCAAGCCGACACGCAAACTCTCCATCACCTTCCAGATGTCGGACGGGAGCGACTATGAGGGCGGCGATCTGGAGTTCAACCGGACAGGAGAGCCGACCCGCGCACCGCGCGACAAGGGCACCTTTATCATGTTCCCCTCTTACCTGCTTCACAGGGTCACGCCGGTGACCAAAGGAACCCGCAGCGCCTTGGTTGGTTGGTGCGTCGGCCCTGCCTTCCGCTAGCCGCTCCGCGGGAGCTATCCAGCCGCGGTCGCGGCCTCTCCGGCGGCCCGCTTGGCATGATCCGTGTCGACAGACTCGCCGAATGTAATGCCGCCGCCTGAAAAGGTGTAGTTGCAGGTGTGCACCACCGTATGGCCGGGTTCTATGAAAACCACGTTGTACGCGGGCGGTTCATGGGTGAACTCGATTTCATCCGGGACGCCGCGTGTCTCGCCGAACTCCATCGGTACCTGATGTCCGGTGGCGAAAAGCGTCGTGAAGGGAATGCCGCGCCAGGCCCCGCTGATCGGACGATGAACATGGCCGAAGAAGATGTGTTCGACCTTCCCAGAAGAGAGGATGGAGTCGCCGACGGCATCGGCTTGGGCGATGGATATCCGGTCCAGACGGGGAAGGTGAATCGGAAAGGGTGGATGGTGCATGAACAGAAAGACCGGCTGGTCGGCGCGGCTCAACTGACGACGGAGCCAATCCAGACGGTTCTGGCAATACCAACCGCCATGCGTGCCTTCCAAGACGGTATCCAGAATGAGGAAACGCCCCACGTCGGTATCGACTGAATACTGAACGAATCCGTTCTCGTCCCCCGGCATGTCGGGGAAGGCGGTTTGGAAAGTTTCGCGGTCGTCATGATTTCCAATCGCAAGATGAACCGGGAAAGGCAGGCGGCCCAGGCCGTGTTTGAGAATCTGAAAGGCCTCCGGCTCCCCCCAATGGGTCAGATCGCCGGTAATCACCATGCAATCGGCGTCGCCGTGATGGCGGCCGATATGGTCGATCGCGGCGTTGAACCGGGCCTCGGGATCGAGCCCGTAAAGCGGCTTTCCGGGCAGTGTCAGATGGGTGTCGGTCAAATGGATCAGTTTAAGCATGGCAGGGGCTGACTCGGGCTAGGGTGAGGAGGGCGGAAACACTGTATTTCGTTGTTTGTACCGGGGCGATCATGCTAAATATGGTGTCTTTCGAGGTCAGCATTATGACAGTCACTGTTCCTGGCGACGGATGTTGTAGCGCCCAGTCTCTCCGAAAGACCCGCAGTGTGATTTAGCACTGCGTCCGGTCCATAACCTAAGACAAAAAAACAGGTCCTGTCTTGTCCGATTCGCCCGCTTCCCCGCCGCCCGGCGCGCCGCCGTTCGATGTAAGCCCGATCTCCATCGAAGAGGAGATGAAACGCTCGTATCTCGACTACGCCATGAGCGTGATCGTGAGCCGGGCGTTGCCCGATGTTCGGGACGGTCTGAAGCCGGTGCACCGCCGGATTCTCTACGCGATGAAAGAGAACGGCTACGATTCCACGAAGCCGTACCGGAAATCCGCGCGCATCGTCGGCGACGTGATGGGTAAATACCATCCCCATGGCGATTCGGCGATTTATGACGCCATGGTGCGTATGGCGCAGGACTTTTCCATGCGTCTGCCGCTGATCGATGGTCAGGGCAACTTTGGTTCCATGGACGGCGACCCGCCGGCGGCCATGCGCTACACCGAGGCGCGTCTCGCCAAGGCGGCGGAAGCGCTGATCGACGATATCGACAAGGAAACCGTCGATTTTCAGAACAACTATGACGATTCGACCCGGGAACCGGTCGTGCTGCCGGCGCGTTATCCCAACCTGCTGGTCAATGGCGGCGGCGGGATCGCGGTCGGCATGGCGACGAATATCCCGCCGCACAACCTAAACGAAGTTGTCGACGCCTGCATCGCCTATATCGACGATCCCGGCGTCAGTTACGAACAACTGCTCGAGATCGTGCCGGGACCGGATTTTCCGACAGGCGGCATCATCCTCGGCAAAACCGGTATCCGGTCAGCCTACGCGACCGGGCGCGGATCGGTGGTGATGCGCGCGCGGACCCATATGGAGGAGATCCGCGGGCGCGAAGCGATCATCGTCACCGAGATCCCCTATCAGGTGAACAAGTCGAGGATGCTGGAACGTATCGCGGAAGTGGTGCGGGACAAGACGGTCGAAGGGATCTCGGATCTGCGCGACGAATCCGACCGGGACGGCGTGCGCGTGGTGATCGAACTGAAGCGCGATGCGGTCTATGACGTCGTGCTGGCGCAGCTCTATCGATTCTCCAGCATGCAGACCAGCTTCGGTGTGAATATGCTGGCGCTGAACGGCGGCCGGCCGGAAATGCTGACGCTGAAGGATATCATCGCCGCCTTCGTCGCCTTCCGGGAAGAGGTGGTGACGCGCCGGACGGCTTTCGAACTTCGTAAGGCCCGTGAACGGGCTCATGTCCTGGCCGGCCTGTTGGTGGCGATCAGCAATATCGACCCGGTGATCGAGTTGATCCGCGCCGCGCCGGACCCGGCTTCCGCGCGGGAAGGCCTGATGTCGCAGGACTGGGAGGCCGGTGACGTTGCCCCCTTCATTGCCTTGATCGACGATCCGGGACATGCGGTTGTCGACGGCAAATACCGTCTGTCGGAGACGCAGGCGCGCGCGATCCTGGAACTCCGCCTGCAGCGCCTGACCGGCATGGAGCGGGACAAGTTGGCCAAGGAAACGGAGGAAATCGCCGAGAGGATCCGCGACTACCTCGAAATCCTGCAGTCGCGTCCGCGCCGCCTGTCGGTGATGCGCGAGGAATTGGTCGAGATCCGCGATCAGTTCGGCACGCCGCGCCGCACGACGTTGGAAGAGAATGAATTCGAACATGACATCGAGGATCTGATTCAGCGCGAGGATATGGTCGTCACCGTCACCCAGGGCGGTTACATCAAACGGGTTCCGCTGAGCACCTACCGCGCGCAACGCCGCGGCGGGAAGGGCCGTTCGGGCATGTCGATGAAGGAGGACGATATCGTCGTAAACGTGTTCGTCACCTCTACGCATACGCCGGTGCTGTTCTTCTCATCCCGCGGCATGGTCTATCAGATGAAAGTGTACCGCTTGCCGTTGGGCAGCCCCACGGCGCGCGGCAAGGCGATGGTCAATCTGCTGCCTTTGGAAGAAGGGGAGTATATCTCCACCATCATGCCGCTGCCTGAGGATGAGGAAACCTGGGCCGACCAGTTCGCCGTTTTCGCGACCGCGAGCGGGAACATCCGCCGAAACCGTCTCAGCGACTTCACCAACATCAAGGCGAACGGCAAGATCGCCATGAAGCTTGACGAGGGCGACCGCCTGGTGGGCGTGCGCACCTGCACGGAAGACGAGGATGTGTTCCTGTCCACGGCCTTGGGAGTGTGCATCCGCTTCCCGGTTCCGGACGTCCGTGTGTTTTCCGGGCGGACCTCGACCGGTGTGCGAGGGATTCGCCTGGGCGCCGACGACACTGTCGTTTCACTGTCGCTGATGCGGCACAGCGGCGCGACGTCCGAAGAGCGGGAGGACTATCTGAAAGCGGCCGCGGCGGCAAAGCGTCTGCTGGGGTCCGACTATTCCGACGATCCGGATCGCCGGCAAAAGGATGAAGAGGCCGCCGAAGCCCTGCAGCAGCCTGCGATGGAAGAGATGGCGGAGGCGGAAGAGCTCGTCATAACGGTCTCTGATGCGGGGTACGGTCAGCTTTCCTCATCCTACGACTACCGGGTCACCGGCCGGGGCGGCAAAGGCATCAGCAACATGAATTTGGGGCGCGGGCAGGACAGCCGGATCGTCTCCTCATTCCGTCTGGTGCCGGAAACCGACGAATTGGTTCTGGTTACAGACGGCGGGCAGATCATTCGCTGTCAGTCGGACGAGATTTCCGCGAAGCGCCGGGGCAGTATGGGGGTCCGGATCTTCGATATCGAAGCCGGCCAGAAGGTCGTTTCGGTCGCCCGTCTACGGGACGCCGACGACGCCGACGACGCGGATCAAGACGAGGCAGAGGCCGAAACGGACGCCGATTCGGGGCCGGAGGAAGCAGGACCGGATGTCGCAAGCGCAGAGGATCCGCCGAAAGGCGAATAGGGCCTGACAAACCGCTGTTGGATCTGTAGATAAGCGAGCCGTGCGCGCAGCCGCGAGGCGGAGGCGCGTCCTTAAACTCTTGGGGGCTTGGGGGAGCCTTGCAATGGAAGGGGCAAGAGCATGAGCCGCGAACGCATCGCGATCTACCCGGGGACGTTCGATCCGATCACCAACGGCCACATGGACATCATTACGCGCGCCGCAAAACATATGTGCGACCGTTTGATTGTCTCCGTTGCGGTCAATGCCGGAAAAGGACCGCTTTTCAGTCTGGCGGAACGCACGGAAATGGTCGAAGCGGAGGTTGCGGCCATCAATGGTGACGTATCGGCCCGGATCGAAGTGCGTCCGTTCGACAGTCTGCTGATCCATTACGCCGAAGAGGTCGGGGCCGGGATGATCGTGCGTGGATTACGCGCTGTGTCCGATTTTGAGTACGAATTTCAGATGGTTGGCATGAACGCGCGGTTGAACCGCCAGATCGAGACTGTTTTCCTGATGTCGTCGGAGAAGAACCAGTTCATTTCCAGCCGGCTGGTGAAGGAAATAGCGGCTTTGAACGGTGACGTCGGAGAGTTCGTTTCCGCGCGGGTCGTCCAGCGGCTTTCGGAAAAACTAAAATAAGTACATTCGCATTAATCTAAGTCATAGCGTTCGTCCGTATAACCATAAGGATTATGCGGGAATGATGACTATGACCAACAAATCTTCGAGTACCAGTGCATCCGCCGCGCGGTTGGACGATGCCATCAACGAGCAATTGACCGAAATACGGCTGTTTCGGGAAAAGCTCAGCGAACTATCGCGGGAGATAGGCACTCTGAAGGTCGGCTTCACCCGGTACGAAGATAACCTGGAAACGGTGGCGACGGCCTCCACGGCGCTGGGCGACGAAGTTCGGAAGACCGCCATGCTTATGGGGCGCTTTTAGCCGATACCTCGCCGTAGGGCACGCTAGGGCGTCCGTTCTGGCGGCCGACTTCTTTTCCGACTGTAGGTTTGAGAGCGCTGGAAAATCAAATCCGGTCGACCGTGGCACTCTTAACACCCAGCCGACCGGAAGTGATATACGTACTACAACGACATTGTGTAGACGACTTACCTGAAATGACGGTAGCTACTGAAATAACCAGGGATTACAAAATAATTCCGGCCGCGCTGGACGCGTTAATCATCGCGACCCCGGCCAATATCAACGCAAGAAAGAACAGACCCAACTGGCGGACTTGCATCCTAAATCCCCTGTGCAACCCGTGAGTTAATCTCACGATTTCTACCTACATGCTTTCGTGACCGGAGGCGAGATAGGGGCGTGTAATCCGTGTGAACTGCAATTGGCATTGTTGATGTAGTGCTTAAATTTAATTCTTAAATAAAATAACTAATACACTAAAAATAAATCAGAATACGATATAGTGCACTGGTGTGATGCCCATCACATCATTGACAATGCAAACCTTTGTTGACGGCGTAAACAGGGCCGTTCACGTTTTTTGTGCGGTCCTTCTCTACCGCGGTGGGGTGCTAGCCAGGGGCTGGAAACTGTGCAGCCCAGGTTTGGGCCAAGTCGTCTCTCCGGCAGATCCAGACACGGTCATGCTGAAGCATGTAATCCAGGATCCTGTGCAAGGCTGCAATCCGGCCCGGGCGGCCGATCAACCGTGCATGCAGGCCGACCGTCATCATCTTCGGCTGACTTGCGCCTTCCTTGTAGAGGGTATCGAAACTGTCTTTTAGGTAGGTGAAGAACTCGTCGGCGATCTGATACGCACTTTCGCTGCGGCCGAAGCGCGAGTCGTTTGTGTCCAGGGAATAGGGCACCAGCAGCAGGCCCGGATAGTCTGGCGACCAGTAGGGCAGGTCATCGTTGTAGACGTCCGAGTCGTACAAAAAAGAGCCGGCCTCTACGACGAGCTTGCGGGTGTTGTCGGACGGCATGCCGGCGTAATAACCGAGCGGGGCCTCGCCGGTCAGATCGCGCACCTGGGCGATACTGCGGGCGATAAAGGCCCGTTCTTCGTCTTCGCTCAGGCTGTCGAAGTCGATCCACCGCCAGCCATGCGGCTGCACATCGAACCCTGCGTCGATCATCGCCTTCAACGCGATTGGATTGCGTTCGCCCGCCAGCCCGACCAGATTGACGGTTGCGGGCAGGTTGCGATCGGTAAAGGCCTGCAGCAAGCGCCAGTAACCGACACGGGATCCGTATTCGTAGCTGGACTCGATGTTCAGGTCGCGGCGGCCGAGTCGGGCAGGCACCGCAACGTCGGAGATGCGAACTTCCGAACGATCGTCGCCGTTCAAGACACTGAGTTCGCCGCCTTCCTCGTAGTTGATGCAGAAATTCACGGCCACCCGTGCCTCTCCCGGCCAAACAACCGCTGGCGGGTGGCCGGCATAGCCTATGAAGTCTCGTGTCGGCGGTGACACTGCGTTGGTCATGGTCGCGGCTCCTTTGACTGTTCGCCGGTTTCACCCGGGGGAATCGGACGTTTGGGAGGTATTTGCCGTATCTTCCGCAGCGTCTGTTCTGTTCCGTCTCCGTCATACCGGGGAGCGATTATTTGTGTGAACATAATCCGTTCATGCACGTTTTGTTAAGGAACCTGTATTACAGTTCGCCAGGTCGTGCATAACCTTTCGATAGGGCGGATCTCTAAGGTATAGGCGGCCAAAACCGGAAGAGGTTGGCGTAGGATGGCTAAAAGGCCGACCTGGATAGGCAAGTGGCTGTTCGCGGGCTGGCACATCGACCTCGCGGTCGCTGTGGTAGTCGGTCTGCTTGCTGCCGCCGTTTGGTTTGGAACCGAGCGTGTCTACACCGCTCGATACGAAGAGAACCTGCGCCTTACGCTTTCCGAGCAACTGTCGACCTTGCGGGCCAGACTGGAAGGTCAGATTTACCGCAATACTCAATTGACCCGCGGCCTGGTGGCGGCAATCGCGGCCGAACCCGCGCTGGACCAGGAACGGTTTTCGGAAATCGCGTCCCACCTGCTGGATACCGACTCCGAAGTCCGCAACATCGCCGCCGCCCCGGATCTGGTCATTCGTTTCGTTTACCCGATTGAGGGGAACGAAAGCGTGCTTGGATTGGACTACAGAAACGTCCCCACGCAGCGCGCCGCCGCGGAACAGGCCTTGGCCGTACGGGAGATCGTCATCGCCGGCCCGGTAGATCTTGTGCAAGGCGGGAAGGGTCTGATTGCCCGCTTCCCTGTGTTCATCCCGGAAGATGACGGTGTCGAGCCCAGGCTATGGGGTATCGTCTCGACGGTAATGGATACCCAGGAACTGTACCGGGTCAGCGGATTGCTGGATCCGGAATTGCCGTTCGAACTGGTCATCCAAGGGCGCGACGCGTTGGGACCGGCGGGAGAGGTCTTTTTTGGAAACGCGTCGCTTCTGGAAGACAATCCAATCCTGGCGACGGTTTCGCTGCCGTACGGGTCTTGGGTTCTTGGTGCCGTGCCCAAAGAGGGATGGCAGGTTCTGCCGGGCGACAAATGGTTGATACGCGCGCTTTTCCTCGTATTCGGCGGGTTGTTGGTGATCGGGGCGGCGGTCTCCGCAAACCTTGTTCGTCAGCGGTTACGGGCCGAGATGCAGTTGAACAACGCCATCGAGGCGATCGACGATCCCTTTGCGCTGTTCGACGCGAACGATCGGTTGGTCCTATGCAACAGCCGCTATCGGGAATATTTCGGCGTGGACGGGGCGATGCCCGTCGAGGGGGCAACCTTCGAAGAGATTATCCGCGCCGGCGTGGCGCGCGGCCAGTATATCGAAGCGATCGGGCAAGAGGACGAATGGATTGCCCAGCGTATCCGCGCGCATGCCGCGCCTGGTTCCTCCGTCGAACAGGAAGCGCAAAACGGGCGATGGCTGAGGGTTCGGGAGAAGCGCACACCGGATGGCGGGCGGGTCGCCTTCCGGGTCGACATCACGGAGTTGAAGCATGCGCAAATGGCGGCCGAAAGCGCCAACCGCGCCAAGTCGGAGTTTCTGGCCATGATGAGCCACGAGCTACGCACGCCCTTGAACGCCGTCATCGGCTTCTCCGAAGCTTTGGAGCTTGGCGTCGGAATCGAAGACCCCGATCGCCGCCGGGAAAGCCTGCAGGCGATTTCCTCCGCGGGTAAACAGCTGAACGCCTTGCTGAGCGACATTCTCGATTTCTCGAAGATCGAAGACGGCAAGATTGCGTTCGAAGCCGAGGCCATCGACCCCTTGATCTTGTTCAATGAGGTGGAACCGATGGTTCAGCAGATCGCCGAGCGTTGGAACGTCAACGTGGAACAGGTACGCAGTTTCGATGGACAGATCGAGGTCGACCCGCTGCGTCTGAAGCAGATCCTTCTGAATTTCATTTCCAATGCCGCCAAGTACAACCGGCCCGGCGGGTCCATCGAACTTGGCTGCACCGAAACGCTGGACAGCCGCGTGCGGATTTATGTCAGCGACACCGGCGTCGGCATCCCGGATCACTTCCGGTCGGCCATCTTCTCACCTTTCGAGCGGGCGCAGCACAGTGCCGCGGACACGTCGGGCACCGGGCTTGGCCTCTCAATCTGCAAGCGGTTGGCGGAGATGATGGGCGGCGTGATCGGCTTCGAATCCGAGGTCGGCGTCGGATCGACATTCTGGGTTGAATTCCCAATCCATCAGCCGCAGCCGAAGCTTTGGGCGACGGCTTCTTAGGCCACCTCTCTGCGAGTGCTCAGTAACCCGCTGTCCGGTCGACCTCGTGGAGTAGGGCGTGCCCATCGATCAGGCGGCGGTAATTCTCCGCGACGTCCTGTAACCCTCCGTCCAGGTTCCAGCCCGAAACATGCGGGGTGATCGTGACCCGTGGATCGGTCCAGAAAGGATGATCTTGCGGTAAAGGCTCACTGCGGAAAACGTCCAACACCGCATGTGCCGGTCGTCCTGCGTCCAGGGCTTTGGACAGGTCCTCATCGACGATCAGTGTGCCGCGCCCGGCATTGATCAGCATGGAGCCGGTTTTCATATGGCTCAGCATCTCGGCGTCGAGAAGATTTACGGTGTCCGCCGTGGAGGGCAGAATGCTGGCGACGTAGTCGCATTCGCCCAGCAGACCCGGTAGGGCGTCCAGCCCCTGGCGGCACTCCACGCCGTCGATGTGCTTTTCGGACCTGCTCCAGCCAAGAGTTCGATAGCCCAGGGAGGCAAACAGGCGCGCGGTCTGGCCGCCGATATGGCCAAGGCCCAGCACGCCAACCGTCGCTTCCGAGGTTTTCTTCGGTCCGAACGAATTCCAGACCCGGTTGGCTTGATCTTCGGCATGCTGCAGCATGTTCCGCTGATCTCGCAGCACGTAAGCTAAACAGTATTCCGCGATTTCCTTGGCAGGCGTGTCCGGCTTCAGCCGGGTGACGCGCACCGATGCCGGCAAACCAGGGCTGTTGACGATGGTCTCAACGCCGGCGCCGAGTTTCTGCACCAGTTTCAGGTTTGGAAGGTTTGGCGCGATCTGCGGGCGCAGTGTTGAGACCGCGAGCATGACCACATCGTCCATGATGCCGTTGGGCGCGCCGCAATAGATTGCAGTGTCCGGCAGCATGGGCGCCAGAACGTCCCGAAGGTCCTCGTCCAACATCCAGTCCGGTTGCCCGATATCGATAAGAAGAGCCATGGTGCGGTGATCGCCTCGTTGGGTTATTGAGACATGGTGGAGTGTGGATCGAAACCCAAATGGGTTTTGCCTTTTCGTACATGTTTCTTACGCGATCGCATCGCCTAAATCGATCCCGTTGGCGCGTCGATTGGGTGGCTCTGCGGCGCTTTTTCAGCCGTCCATTCGTGCCAACAGATCGTCGGCGAGGCCCAAGCCCTGCTCCTGCATGTCGCGCAGGGCGTTTTCAAGAGCTTGCCGGAACACCGCCATGAAGCGCGGTCTGTCGGCTTGCGCCAAGCGCCGTTCGAAGAAATGCCCGAATTGCAGAATGGAGATCACGGTTCCCGTGCACAGTCCCCGGATCGCGCTGTCGACCGTGAAACGCGCCATGAAGGAGGATGACCCGAGCAATGGATAGAAAGCGTGGATCAATTGACGCATGGTGCCGAGATCCTCATTCCGGGTCGCATCCATCGCGGTATTGAACCAATCGGCCAGTGCATCTCGATATTCCTGAAGCCGCGCGCGGTCGATCTGGTCGCCGGGCCGGCAGAATTCCATCTCCGCTAAGCAGTCGTCGACAATGTCGCCGCGCGGTTTGTCCGGCGGTTCGGCGTTCAGGGTGCTGGCGATCATGCCTGTGGCCCGCTCCAGTTTTACGCCATCCGAACAATTGAAGAAGAAGCGGTTGGTGAAGGTTTGGAAAAGTCGGTCGAGGTAGATTTTACAGAGCAGGAACGAGGCGTTGGTGTAAACGGTCTCCCTCATATTGCCGGGCAGGGGGATTGAAAACGGCTGCATGTGCGCACCGGATTGCCAGTATTCGTCATCCCGGTCGTAGTAGATCGATCCGCTGGCATGATGTTGGGAGGGATCGCGGGCGCCCATATCCACGCCGAACAGGTAAAACTCGTAGAACCCCATGGAAATGCCGGCCCTGACGGCAAGGTTCGCGACGCTGGGGCCCGCCATGTTCAAATAATGGTCCAGCTTGGAGAAGAGGCGGCTGGAAATCACCGACTCCCGCCAATACATCACGCGCCGCTTGAAGGGTTCCACGACCTCCGGACGGACGGTGTTGGTTGCCAATAGAACGATATCGCTGATATCGAAGTCGGCAGCGGCATCCTGAATGATCGTCGCCGCGTCTTTTGTGTTCTCGACCTCGGAATGGAAGTCCGGGACCAAGCCCGCGCTCAACAGCGGGCGGAGCGAAGTACTGCACGAGATCAGGATGACGTTTTCGCGGTTCCGGCGGATATCGTCGATCATGTCGTCCAGCGACGGACCGGCCCCGACGACGAAGACGGGGATCTCTTTCAAGCCTCGGTCGGCGCGGTCGTACAGCAGGTGGTGTTCGCGCTTAAGGCAGTTGTCGACCGCCTGTTCGAGCATCAATTGCTCGTCTTCGAAGAACCCGTCATTTGCCTCAATCACAGGCAGTAAGGTGCGGACCTCGGCGAATGTCCGGTCCATCACCGCGCTGCTGTAATGTGTGAAAACAAACATGCCGTCCAGCTGCGGCAGGTGTCTTGATCGCAGCGGAATTAGAACGGCACGGGCCAGCACCAGCGGTTCTTCCGCGTGCAGGAGTGTCAGGCTGCGGCCTTCCGCCTCCAGCCGCTCGATCAGGGACGCCCAGTCGAGGACGTGCAGACTTTGCAGCAGATAGGTGAGGTTCGGTTCCAGGATCACCAGTTCCAAAAAGTCAAAGTCTGCGGCCAGGTGCGGCAGATGCAACCCCAGGCCCACCCCGAAACACAGCATGTGCCCCGCATCCTGATCGGGCATGGTGTTTAAGAATTGGCCTTGCAGGTTACTCATGATCTCCCGCATGGCATCGTGCGTGACGCGCTTGAAGTTCGCGGGGACGCCGTTGATCGAAAGAAAATGCCGGGTCGGCGTCTGCCGGTACTGCGCCAGCTGCGCCGAGACGGCGGTCTCTGCATCGGGCGCGTAGAGCGGCGACCCGTCGGCCTGAAGCGGCGTCAGATCTATTGACCCGTGTTGCCGCACCAAGGTTTCGCGCAATGCGTCGACCTTGTCGGCGACGGCCTCATGTCCCGACCGGCGCAGGGCGTCGGTGTTTCGACGGTAAAGTTCCGACCGGTCCTTTTCCGAGATGGACAAATCGGGAAACCGATGCTGGGTCACTAGATCAGTTCGTCCGTCTTCTGATCGGTTTCGCCGAAGCGGGAAAGCGCGGGCTTTTTCAGTCCCGCATAGAGCGTGTCCAGCTTGGCGTTGATGTCCCGGTTATTGCGCTCGAACAGGCTGTTCCCATGGATATCGCCATCAACCAGAAGCGGTCCGAAATTTTCTACCTCGATCACCCACATGGCTTGGGCGATGCCCAATTCGTCGAACCAGTGGACATCCCGTACGCGTTTGATACCGCGGCCCAGCAAGGCGCCGGTTCCATAGCCGACTGTCGTCAAGTAAACCGCGCCCGCCGGAACGAAGAGCGATTTGTAGTCTGATTCAGACATGCCGCCCTTGCCGATGATCATCTTGGCGCCGGAGAGGGCGAACCAGCGCTCCATCCATTTGGCGAACCTGAAACTCGCGGTCGCCGTCACGGCGCCGATCTCGTAGCCGCCATCCGGGGTGACCGTCGCCGCGGGCGAGCAGTGAAAGTTTACATTGCCGACTTGGGCCGGATCGACGGGAAGAGGGTGCCCGTCATCGACGACACGCTTATAGACGCCCTCGCGGCCGGTATAGATCACGCCGTCCAGGAAGACGACGTCGCCGAGCTGCAGGGCCGCCAGGTCGGCGTCTTGGACAGGCGTTGTGAGTCGTACTTTTCTGAGTTCAGCCATGGTTATTCCGCGGCCTCCTGCGCGCCCGAAGTCCATTCCACGCCGTCACGCCGCATATAAGGGGTGAACCAGCGTGGATCGGTGCGGTACTCCACCCGTCCGTCGGCGTAAAGCCGCGCCGTCGCCCGGCGGGACGACAGACAGAAGCAATGGACGCTGACAGGCATCCCGCCGGTATGGGTGTAGCCGACTTCCACATGGCAGTCGACGACCATACTCTTGCCGACGAAGCCCATCGCGCCCATGCCGATGGAGTTCCCCAGGTCCTGCAACTCCAGTTCAAGCTTGGCGATTTCCGGGTCCGGGTTGCGGTCGCCGACGATGCGCAGGCACGCGGCCTGCTTGCCAAGTACCATGCAGACATCCTTGGAGCCGCCGACCCCGACGCCGACAATCGCCGGTTGGCAGGCGAGTCCGCGTTTGCCGAAAGCGATCAGGGTGTCGAGCACGAAACGCTTGATCCCGTCGATCCCATCTCCCGGGAACAGCATACGGTAGTCCGTACCGAACAGCCCGCCTTTGTGGACGGTGGTGATGTCAACCCAGTCGGCATCGGGCTCGAAACTCCATTCCACTTCTGGTGCGTTGATCCCGACATTGTTGTTGTGATCTGTCCGCCACAAGGGATGCACCCGGTTCGGCCGCAGGGGCACGTCGGTGGTCGCCCGCGCGGTCGCCCGGCGCAAGGCCGCTTCCAATGCCACGAAACCCCCTTCGACGGAGGCGTCGTTGCCCACCTTCACATAGTAGCGCGGCAGGCCGGTATCGGCGCACATCGGACGCCGGTCCTCTTTGGCGGCCTCCCAGTTTTCCAGCATCGCCTGCAAAACGAAGGAAGACAGATCGCCATCTTCCGCCGCGGCCATGGCCTTGATCCCACCGAGATAGTCGTCCGGAATTTCGATCCCGGCCTTGGCCATGAGGGTGTGGGCGGTCTCTTCAATGATTGCGGTTTCGATCATGGTTTCTGCTCACCTTACTCCGCGGCGGTCGGCGGCGCGCCCGCCTCATCCTCGATCAGGGAGTCGCCGGGCTTCACGATGGTGAAGTCGACCGGTACGTTTTGGACGGCCAGACTGTCCCCGTTCCGGGTCACCTGGGTGTAGGTCGATGCGTCAAGATCGCGCGTCTCCGGGAAGTCTTCCCGGAAGTGGGCGCCCCGCGAGTCTTCGCGGGCCAGCGATGCGGCGGTGATGACGTCCGAAATCTGGAACAGCGAGTCCAGGTTCAGCCAGTCGTGCCAGGTCAGATTGAACGCGCGGTCGGTGTCCGGCAGGCCGGTTTCTTCGAGTTCCGCCTTGAGGTTGGACAAGGTCTCGGTGGCCCGTGTCAGACCTTCCTTCGTCCGCATGATGCCGACATCGTCCCACATCGCCTGCCACAAGGCTTCCCGCAATGCGCCCAGATCCGTCGCCGGTTTTCCGAATGGGTGCTCGGCGCGCGCGATGGCCGCATCGACACGGCTTTCATCCGGATCGGCCAAGGCGCCCTGTTGCGCCACGAATGCCGCCATGCTGTCGCCGGCGATCCCGCCATAGACAGTAGAGTTCGCGACGCCATTCCCGCCCAACCGGTTGGCTCCATGCACGCCGCCGCAATCCTCGCCCGCGGCGAACAGGGCCGGCATGGCGGTCGATGCGTCGATCTCGAACTCCACGCCACCCATCATGTAATGGGCGGTCGGCACCACTTCGACGCGGCCGCCCGCCAGGTCGAACCCGCAATCGGCGCAGCGGGTGACCATGCCGGGAAACTTTTGTGCGACGGTTTCCGGTCCCAGATGCTTCATCTCGATGTAGACGCCGCCGTGCGGCGTCGGTTTGCCGGAGCGCATCTCCTCATAGATCGCCCGGCTGACGATGTCGCGTGTCGCGCGTTCAGCCCTTGGGTCGTAGCGCTCCATGAAACGATCGCCGTCGCCGTTCAGCAGATACCCGCCGGCACCGCGCAGCCCTTCCTCCAGGACGGTACCGGTCATCCGCGTGTCCTCGCCCGCCAGCAGGCCGGTCGGATGGAATTGAATCATCTCCATATCGCGCAGCGGCAGGCCCAGATCCAGGGCCATGGCCATGCCGTCGCAGCTCTTGTCGCCGGACGGCGTGTGGTAGAGATACATCGTCGGCCCGCCGCCGGCGGCGAGGAGGACGGCTTTGGCCTGCACGAAACGGTAAGCGCCGGTCCGCATATCGATGAACAACGCGCCGGCCAACCGCGATCCGTCTTTTGCGGGAACGAGGGCGATGGCGCGATGTTCTTCCAACCGGTGAATGCCGCGCGCCCAAACCTGTTCCATCAGGCGGTTGATGATCTCGATCCCCGTCAGATCGCCCTTGTGAACGGTCCGGTCGAAGCTCTGTCCTGCGAAGGCCTTCTGGTGCAGCGACCCGTCCGGATTGCGGTCGAAAAAACAGCCAAGCTCGTTCTCCAACTCGTGAATCCGTTCGACGGCGCCTTCGACCAGCCGCCAGGCCAGGTCCTGCCGCGGCAGCCATTTGCCGCCGACGATCGTATCCATGAAGTGTCGTTCCAGCGAATCCGCCGCCGCCATCGCCGCGTTGTATCCGCCCTGGACCATGCGGGTGCAGCCGCATTTGCCCAACAGCCCCTTGACCGCGACGGTGACGTGGAGATCGGGATTTGCTTTGAACGCATGGAGGGCGGCGAATAGGCCGGCTCCGCCCGCGCCGATGATCAGGATATCCGTCTTTTGACGTTCAATCTCCATGCTCTACACCACCCTGAAGGCGAAAGCCGCGCCCACCAGAAATGCGCCCGCCGCACCGATCACGATCAAACCTTTCCGCGTGTCGCGCCAGGGCAGAAACTCCAGCATCAGCACGCGCAGTCCGAACCCCATATGCAAGGTCAGGAGAACGACCAATCCCCATTCGGCGACTTTCACCAACGGCATGTCGGTGAGCCTTAGGAAACCGTCCAGCCTTTCGGCGCTTTCCAAGGCCAATCCCAGCACAATGAAATGAAACGGCAGGAACAGCACCAAGGCGAGCCCGGAAAGCCTGTGGCCCAGGGCCGCCCAGGCGCCTGGATGTTTACGGCGGACGCTGTCGCTGAGCACGTTCATCGCCTACACCACCGCCGCCACGGCGCGGAAACCGAGGCCGGCGAGCAGCAGCGCGAAAAGGCCGAGCCAGATGTCGGTCATCCCACCGCGCAATGCGAACCACTCCCGCAAGATCGTCCGCAGCCCCAGCGGTGCGTGTATTGCGGCCGCGACGACAAAGGCGCTGTAAAAAAGACCCCAGCCCAGATTCCCGCGGGTCCGGTCGAGGATTTCCTGCGCGGTCAGACCGTCGCCGACGGCATAGAGGATCAACGCCAGGTGCACCAGGACAAGCGGCGCCAGGACGATGGCTGACAAACGCTGGGCGGTGTACAGCACGGCTTCGCTCATGATGCGCCACCGCTCCAAAGAACCTGCAGCATCGTTTTGCGTTTCAGACCGGCGATCCCCGCGGTCGGGTTGATCCCGACAGGACAATGTTCCACGCAACTGCCATGGCTGTGGCAGGAATGGCAGCCGCCGGACGCCGAGACTTGGCGCAGGGTCTCCGCGGTGACCGCATGGCGTTCGTCATTCACCAGGGTCCAGGCGCGGTTCAGCGCCGCGGGACCCAGATACTCCTTGTCCCAGGCCACGACATCGCAGGCCGCGTAGCAGACACCGCAATTGATGCACTCGATACCGGCGTCGACGGCCTTACGGGCGGCACTTTCCGGTGCGACCCGGGCAAGCGGCGCGGTGCGGTCGGCCTCGCCCTTAAAACGACCGCCGGCGTCCTGCCACTTCTCGAAGAAACGGGTCATGTCGACGGCCAGATCCTTGATCCGGGGCAAGTTCCGAAGCGGTTCGATGGTCAGCGCACCGTCTTCCAGAACCTTCGAGACATGCGTTCTGCAGGTCCAGCGCGGCCTGCCGTTGACGGTCATGGCGCAGGACCCGCATACGCCGACGCGGCAGGCGAAACGGTACGCCAAGGCGGGTTCAAGCCGCCGCTGGATCCAGGTCACGACATCCAACACCGTCTGGTTTGCCCTGGCCGGGACCCGGTATTCGACGAACCGTTTGTCGTCGCCCTTGCCGCGCGAGACACGCGCCACAAGCCACGTGTCGGCTTCGCTTTCGGATTTCGCTGTCGTGTCGGTCATCATCCGCGATGCTAGGAGTCGATCACCGGTGCGTCCAGTCGTTAGGCACCTAATTCTGTTTCGTTGTCCCGGTTTCCTCACCGGACGGAACCCGAAATCCAACTGACAGGTTTATGTCAGTTGGTCTAGGTTAGAAGAGTCGGGTCTTGAACCTTACAGAAAGAGAAGAACATGACCGACAAAATCCTCGAAGCGATTACCTTCAAACTGTCCAACGGCATCACGGACGAGGCGTTTCTCAGAATGGCGGAACAGGCCAACGTGTTTCTGGCCAGACAGGAAGGTTTCATCGCGCGGCGCCTGGCCAAGGGGGATGACAACGTGTGGCAAGAACATATCGAATGGGAAAGCCTGGACGCAGCTCAGAGAGCCTTTCGCGTGGCCGAAGAAGATCCGAGCATGACCGACTTCATCGCCGCCTCCGATCCGCAGACCATTTCGATGGCGTTTCGCAAGCTGGCGTTGGCGATGAACTGATGTCCAAGTAAACCTGACAGGCACCGGGTCACCGAATGCGGCGCACGGACCGTCTTTTTGAATTGATGCTGCTGTTCCGCAGCGGGCACCTCTGGCGCGGGCGCGAACTTGCCGAGCGGTTGGAGGTGTCGCTGCGGACGGTCTATCGCGATATCGATACCTTGGTCGCGTCCGGCGTGCCGATAGAGGGGGAACGGGGCGTCGGCTATATCCTTCGGGCGCCGATCTTCCTGCCCCCGCTAACCCTCAGCATGCTCGAACTGGAGGCGCTTCACCTTGGGATGGCCGTCGTGGAACAGGCCGGGGACCCCGACTTGGCGGCGGCGGCGCAGCGGCTGAAGTCGAAGATCGATGCGGTGCTGCCGCAGGAACTGTCTCCGGCGCGCAATCCCTTGTCCCACATGGCGGCTTACCTGCGCGACGTCGGGACTGCCTTGCAGCACCTGCCGGCCTTGCGCGAGGCGGTGAAACACAGGCGGGTCTTACAACTCGACTATCGCCGTCTGGACGAGGTTGAAAGCCGGCGCACGGTCCGTCCGCTGCACCTGGAATACTGGGGGAAGGTTTGGACCTGCACCTGCTGGTGCGAGCTTCGGGAGGATTTCAGGGTGTTCCGCGTGGACCGCATCGATCTTTGCTTGCAGACAGGCGACGGCTTTCAAGACGAGCCGGGCAGGACACTGGCTGATTATGCACGACGCTTCGACTGTGACGCGCTCCCCGCCGGCGCGCCGGTTCTACCGTCGACGGGCGCCTCCTAGTCGATTGTGTCTTCCGTAATGGTCAGCCCTTTGGCTTTATCGACCTGATCGGCCGGCAGGGGGACGGCCTTGCCGTTTTCCAGGCTTGCCTGAACTGCGGTCACGTCGCTGGTCGCGACCAGATCGCCGGTTTCCACATCGACCATCCGATGCAGGAACCGCATATGTTTCTTGCCGATGGCGATGAAACCGCTCTCGATCCGAACCAACTCTCCGCCGCGCAATTCACGGACATACTGAAAGTTCTGCCGGACGACCGCGATCCGCCGGCCTGCGGCCTTGATCGTCCGGGGTGTAACGCCGATAGCGTGCAGAAGGAACCAGGTCGCCTGGTCGAAACGCTCGATATAAAGCCGGGAGTTCATCGAGGATTCCGGGTCGTATTCGGATGCCAGAACGGCACCCCGGAAGGTTTCCACCCAATTGTTATTCTTCGCTTTTTCGCTCATGCTTCTTTCCCCACTGCGGCAATCCCTGAACCCGTTCGATTAGCGGTGATTGCACTGTAGCACATTGATCTGGCTCATCACTTAAGTTATAAATATTTTATATATAAAGTAATTGGGTGAGCTATGTGGAAGCCAGCGGAAAAACTCAAATACACAGCCGAACCCGGCGCGTGGCCGAGTGCGGATCGAGCAGCGGCTTCACGGCTGTTCAGTCCGATCGACTATGGCTGTTTCAGTCTTCGGCAGCGGACCTGGGTCCCGGCGATGGTCCCCTGGCGTGCGACCGAGGATGGGTTCGTGACCGAGGATGTGCTCGATTGGTACGAAGCGATGGCCAAGGGCAGGCCCGGCGGGTTGGTGATCGAGGCGACCGGCATCCGCGACGTTCCATCGGGGCCGTTGCTGCGGATCGGCCATGACCGTTTCATCCCGGGCTTGAAGGAACTCTCCAACCGCGTCCGCGCCGCGAGCAATGGCGAAACCAAACTTTTCATTCAACTGATCGACTTCCTGGCCATCAAGCGGCGTCCGCCCAAGGAAAAATTCATTCGCCGGTTCCTGACGGTGGATCATGAACTGTGCCGGCGGCTCGGCGCAGTGGGCTGGACGGAAGAGGATGTGCGAGAACATCTGTTGACCTTGGATGACGCCGCGCTGGACGCGGTGCTGGACGAACGAACGCGCGAGTCGCTGCGCATGGGTTATCGGGAGAGGGTGACCGATCTGCATCTGCCCCACGTCGCTGAACTGCCGCGAGCCCTTCCAGGCCTGTTCGCCGACGCGGCGCGCCGCGCGCAGCAAGCCGGAATCGACGGGGTGGAACTGCACTATGCCCACGCCTATACCATGGCCTCCTTCCTGTCCGCGAAGAATACGCGGGAGGACGGCTATGGCGGACCGCGGGAGAACAGGGTGCGCCTGCCGTTGGAAGTCTTCCAGGCCGTCCGCAAGGCAGTCGGGGACGACTATCCGGTCGGCTGCCGGTTCCTTGCGGACGAATGCATCGAGGGCGGCGGCACCGTCGAGGACGCTGTCTATTTCGGAACCGAGTTTGCGCGTGCCGGGATGGATTTTCTCTCCACCTCGCGGGGCGGCAAGTTCGACGATGCGAAGCAGCCTGGCGTCGGTCAGGCAGCCTATCCTTACACCGGGCGCAGCGGCTATGAGTGCATGCCTGCCTACATATCGGACGGGTTTGGCCCGTTCGGCCGCAATATCGCGCCAACCGCGGCGATCCGTCAGGCGGTGCGCACCGCGGGGTTTGAAACGCCCATTGTCGTGACCGGCGGGATCCACGGTTTCGAACAGGCCGAGCAAATCTTGTTGGAAGAGCAGGCCGACATTATTGGGGCCGCCCGTCAGACACTGGCCGATCCGGTCTGGTTCCGGAAAGTTCGCTTGGGACGGGGGGCGGAAGTCCGTGTGTGTGAGTTTACGAACTACTGCGAAGGGCTCGATCAGAAGCACAAGATGGTGACCTGCAAGCTTTGGGATCGGTTGGATATGGAACAGCCGGATCTGCGGCGCACGCCGGATGGCAAACGGCGGACAACAGCGCCCACCTGGCAGGAGTAACGCGAAGCCAGCCTCTCAGCCGACGATGGTTTCATGGATTGCCGGTTCGCGTTGATCGGCCCCCGTCCAAAGTGCGTAGAAGGGGGCATGGATAGGATTGCAATCATAGGGGCGGGCCTTGCGGGTCTCACCGCCGCCCGGAGGCTGGAAAACCACGGCCTGTCGGTAACCGTCTTCGAAAAGAGCCGCGGTTTGGGCGGTAGACTGGCGACGCGGCGTCGAGAAACCGCTGATGGTGCGGCGCTGGCTTTCGATCATGGGGCCCAGTTCTTTACGGTTCGCGATCCGGATTTCGCGGTTTTCCTGCAGTCTTTGACCATAGAGGGGCAGGCCCAGGAGTGGAGGCCCCGGATCGCCGACGGCGAGCCGAACCGCGCGGGCGATTGGTGGGTGGCGTCGCCCGGCATGTCGGCCCTGGTGAAGCGGTGGTCTGAAGACATAACCATTCAAACCGGTGTCCGGATCGCTTCCACGGAATTTCAGGGAGGCAAATGGTCCCTTGCCTTCGAAGGCGGCGGCGGCGCGGAGGATTTCGACAAGCTGGTTCTGGCCGTGCCGGTCGCCCAGGCGCTTGATCTGTTGCCGCCACAGGCCGTTTCCGCGCGGACGCTGTTGACCGAGGTGAGGGTTGCCCCGTGCTGGGCCGGGCTGTTCGCCTTTGAGACGCCGCTCTCCACACCGCTTGATGTGTGGCGCCCGGAGGGATCTCCGCTGTCCTGGGTGGCGCGCAACGGGTCGAAGGCCGGCAGACCGCAATCGGATTGCTGGGTGGTGCATGCCAGTCCGGAATGGTCCGCAGAGAACCTGGAACGTGAACCCGCGGACGCGCTGGAAGCCCTTCAGGCGGCTTTTGCAGAGACCGTGGGGGTGTCCTTGCAAACCCCCAGTTACGCGGAAGCCCATCGCTGGCGGTACGCCCGCACGGTCACACCCTTGGGACGGCCGTATGTTTCCGATTGCGGCGGCGCGCTCCTGATCGGCGGCGATTGGTGCCTCGGCGCGCGGGTCGAGAACGCTTTCCAAAGCGGCGTCTCGATTGCGCAGGAGGTTCTGACCTCGCCTGCCGAAACCAGCGACGCCTTATCCGCCTGATGTCCGCACTAAAGAGTTTCGGACAGGGGCTGACCGCGGCCGTGGTTGGCGCCAGCGGCGGCATCGGCGCGGCTGTGACGCAGCAGCTTTGCCAGGACCCGTCGGTCGACGCTGTCTACGCCTTTGCAAGACGGACTGTCCCAATCGCGCAGGGGACGCATACCAAGCTCTCGATGCACGAGCTCGACATGTTGGACGAGGCGGCTGTCGCACGGGCCGCGGCCGCCATCGGACGGAAGCTGGATCTGGTCTTCGTGGCGACGGGCCTGCTGCATGACGATGCCGAGGGGCTGCAGCCGGAAAAGACCTGGCGCAGCCTGGACGCGGACGCCTTGGCCAGGGTCTACGCGGTGAACGCGATCGGTCCGGCTCTCCTCGCCAAGCATTTCCTCCCCACTTTGGCGCGCGACAGGAAAGCGGTCTTCGCGGCGATCTCCGCGCGGGTCGGCAGTATCTCTGACAATGGGTTGGGCGGATGGCACGCCTACCGCGCGTCCAAAGCGGCGCTGAACCAGTTGCTGAAAACACTCTCGATCGAGCTTGCCCGCAAGAACCCGACCGCCCTGTGTGTCGGTCTGCACCCGGGGACTGTCGACACCGGACTTTCGAAACCCTTCCAGCGCGGTGTGGCCGACGGCAAGCTGTTCACGCCGGACTTTTCGGCACAATCCATGTTGTCCGTGCTGGACGGGTTGACGCCGGAAGACAGCGGTGGTCTGTTTGCCTGGGACGGTCAGCGCATCCCCTTCTGACCCACCTCTTTAACTGTAGATCGGGCTTTCCTGGGCAGCGCCGACCGATTGTGTCTTGGCGTGGATTTCCATGATCCGGTCATAGCGTTCTAGTGCGGCCGGCGCGAAGTCGCCTTCCGGCCGTGGAATATAGTCGAAATGCCCGAACCGGTCTTCGCCGGATACCGGAACGGCGAAATCCTTGTCTGAGTTCTGCTGCGCCAAATCCGGCGTGATATACCGGAACACCAGGCCGATGCGCCGGTCGTCCGATATATTGGGGCCGGAAGCATGGAACATCCTGCCGTGATGCAGCGACATCTGGCCGGGCTGAAGCTCGACATGGACCGCTTCGTCCTCATCGACATCAACTGCAAGTTCCTGGCCTCGCGACAGAAGGTTATTGTCCGCATAGGTGTCGCGATGCGGAACGATTGCGTTCTTGTGCGACCCGGCGACGAAGCGCATGCAGCCGGAGGCGGGTGTGGCGGGAGACAACGCGATCCAGGCGGTGACTTCGCCGTCGCTGTGGCCGATCCCCCAATAGGTAAGATCCTGGTGCCAGCTTACCACCTTGTCGGTGTGCGGTTCCTTGATGAATAGTTCCGCGCCCCAGCACAGCATATCGTCGCCCAGCACCTTGCGCGCGGCGGTGACGACCGTTGGATGCGTGATCATGTCGTGGACCAGCGGCATGACGATATGGGTGTTCATGCGCAGATACTGCGCCATCGGCCGGGGCAGACCCGGCGTTCCGCTCTCCAGTGCTTCAATCCGCTTGCGGAGCGTGCGGGCTTCCGCCGGGCTCATGACGTCGATCGGAAAGGCATAGCCGTCCCGTTCATAATCTTCCTTCGTCAGTTGATCGACGTTCATGGTCTTCTCCCTGGTTTGCTTCGTATCGAAGATGCCAGATGATCCTCGACCTTCAGTATGAATTCATTGAGCCGGGGGGCAAAAGGGAGAACCCGATGCGTCTTGTTGTCTTTCTGTCGATCCTTGGCGGCCTTTTGACGCTCGGCGCACCCGCGCGGGCCGTGGACCTGCCGGGTATCGCGACCGGCGGGTACGTCCTCTTGCTGCGCCATGCCCTGGCGCCGGGCACCGGCGATCCGGCGGATTTCCGGTTGGAAGACTGTTCCACCCAACGCAACCTCAACGATGTCGGACGTCAGCAGTCCCGTGCGTGGGGCGCGCGCATCAAGGCGCTCGGCGCAGACGGCATACGCGTGCTGTCGAGCCAATGGTGCCGATGCCTCGAGACGGCGGCCGAGATGGGCGTCGCCGAGGTGGAGCCGTTCTGGCCGTTGAACTCCTTCTTCACCTTTCGGGAGAACGAAGAGAAGAACCTCGAGGCCTTGCGACGAAGCTTTGCGGACCTGCCTCAAGACGGACCGTTGATCGTGATGGTGACACACCAGGTCACGGTGACGGCGGTTACCGGCCGTTGGGTGGATTCCGGCGCGGGATGGGTGCTGAAACTGAACGGCACGGAAGAACCCGAAATTGTCGGCGAGATTGCTGCGCCTTGAGCCACCGGCGGTCAGTGCAACGGTGCCTGCGCGCAGGCGATCACGATGGCCTCGGATGAAAAGAAGCTGCCGTCGGCGTCCCGCCTTTGCAAATCGCTGTGCAGTCGGCACAACTCCGTGTCGCTGACGACGCCCGCCTCCAGCGCCAGCTGTTCGGTTTCGTCGATACAGAACAACCGCCGCCACTGGGCGTAATCGGTGATGATGCCGGACTCGATTTTCGTCTCAATCTCCACGAAACCCGCTTGCTGCAGGTAGTGGCCGAGGTCCCGGCCGGCATAGCCGTTGCGCATCTGTGTATCGGCAAAGAATTGAGCTAGCCGTCTTTCCGTCTTCTGTTCCCGGGTGCCGGTCGACCAGGTCGCATGATCCGCATCCATCAGAATGAGACGGGCGCCAGGGCACAGGACGCGCCGCAGTTCCTGCAGAACGCTCTCCGGGTCGTCGAGGTGCTGAAAAAGCCGTTCCGACCGTGCCGTGTTGACCGAGGCGTCATGCAGGGGAAGGGCGGTTGCTTCTGCGCGCAGGTGCGTTGTCGTGCCGCCGACGCCGAGGAATTGCGCGCGCTTTTCCGCCAGTTCGATCATTTCAGGGTCCGCGTCGATGCCGATGACACGGCCCGAGGCCCCGATCAGACCGGCAAGGCGCACGGTGTCGATGCCGGGTCCACAGCCAAGGTCCAGAACCGTATCCCCGATCTCAATCCGCATCAGCGCATAGGTCTGATGTTTGAGGCTCCGCAACAGTGCGTCGGTCTCGTCCAGATAGGTGCTGTTAACGTATCCGATGTTTTGGTCCGGCTGTGCCTTTGGCATTTTTGTATCCGTCCAGGCCGTTTCCCGCACTTCAGAGTAAAACCCCATTGTTAGAGTTTTGAGAAGGTTTATCGTCTTTCGGTTTATTAAAATACCGCCTGTCGGTGCAACGCTGAGGCCATTGCCCGCGTCCAGCGGTTTTCGGCTAGGTGTTTGAACCGTTCAGCGCCATGCTGCGGTACCGGGCGCATGACGGCCTGCAAGCGGGAGCAATCCGCCGGATAAGACACGATAAGACACAAGGGGAAGAAACCATGAGCGAGTTGCACGGCATTGTCGCGCCTTTCACCACGCCCTTTACCGAGGAGGGCGCCATCGACTTGCCCGCCATCAAGTCCCAGGTCGACTGGCTGATCGAGAACGGCGTGCATGGTCTCGCCGCCGGCGGCAGCACGGGCGAGGGACACGTGTTGGATCGGACGGAGTATCAAAGCCTGATCGAAGCGACTGCGGAGGCCATCGACGGCCGGGTGCCCCTGGTCGCGGGTATCATTGCGAATTCGACCGGCGAAGTGGCCGCCCGGGGCAACAGCGTCACCCATCTGGGCGTCGCGGCCCTGCAGGTGACCCCGCCGCATTACCTGTTCCGGCCCGACGACGATGCCATGGTGCGCCATTTCAGGGAGATCCACGACGCCTGCGGCGTGCCGATCCTGATCTACAACGTGGTGCCGTGGTGCTACCTGTCGCCGGATCTGTTGCTCCGGATCATGGAGGAGGTGCCGGGTGTGCTTGGCGTCAAGCAGAGCGCCGGCGATATGAAACTGTTCGCCGACCTTGTCCGCCGGGCTCGGCCGCAAAACCTGATCTTCAGCGCAGTAGACGCCTTGCTCTATCCGTCTTACCAACTGGGCGCGCGCGGCGCGATCGCGGCCATCCTGTCCGCCGCGCCGGGACCGTCCGTGAGGCTATGGGACGCGGTGATCGCCCAGGACTGGGACACAGCGCGCGACCTGCACGAACGTCTGATGCCGCTGTGGGACGCCATCGGCGTCGATAACATGCCGTCGCTGGTCAAATACGCGCAAGGACTGCAGGGAGTGAATGCCGGCGTCGCCAAGAAGCCGACCTCGCCGGCGACCAATGACCAGAAGTCAGAGGTACGGACGGCGCTGAAAGGGTTGGGCACGATTTAGGCGGACTGAACTCACCTAACCAGATACAAGCAAAAAATGAGTGTGCTTATGATACTTCTAGGTGAACAGTTCGTGTGAGGTTTAGAAACAAGGACGTACCGTGCGGCATACTTCTGGTCTTTGAGTCTTCGCGCTTCACAGTCGGGATTACATCAAATCAAGAATGAAGAAGATGATCGCTGCCATCACCAATCCTGCGAGCTGAAACAAAAAGGCCGCCCTAAAGTCGAACGCCACAAAATCAGGCTCGTGACAATCAGGCGCGGCAATTACGCGTCCCATGAGGCTATAACAATAGCGGTTTATCCATAAGTGCCGGAAGCAAATTGGCCAAAGCAGTGTTGGTCCCATGAGAGTAGAGAAGTAATCTAAAAGGACGGATATCCAGTACTTTAGTTTTGAGTTTGCATAGGCTCCGCTACCAAATGAGAAGCTCAGACCGATGCTATTGACCAAAGCCATTCTCGCTACCATTGCATCCATCGAGAAGATGGAGACAGGATTGATTAGGTGTAGATATCCAAAAAAACCTTGCAGCACCAAAACAAGACGCAGGACAACAAGCTGAATGACAAAATAGATTGCCACGAGATCGGCTTGCAGCGGCGTTAGCTCCAACCCCACCATACTCCCAATCACCCCAATGACTGGATGGACAATAGCCCGGTAGGTTCCCACTATATCAGCGAGGAAACCGATCAGGCCAACATCCAACAGTCTTGTAAGGGCCGAAAGGACGGAAAATGCACCTGCTACGATACCAAACAAAGAGAGCCAGCCAGAGATAAAGCGCATGGTCTAAATCCTTATTGAATGCTTACTCCGGGCTACGGTAATCGACGGCGATCTATTCCCTCGATAGTCTATATTTACGTGTATTTGCAAATATTTCATCAATCTCGAAGAATTGAGGTGCCAAGCTCCTGTGATGAGAGAGCGTCTAGGGCAGTTGCTGGTCTTGCCCTAAACCCCCAGATACCGGTCCGTCAGGCTCTTGTCGGCGAGCAGTTCTTCGGAACTGCCCGTCCAAACGACTGCGCCTTTCTCGACGATGTAGTGACGGTCGGCGATGCGGGCGAGGTCGGCGATGTTCTTGTCGATCACCAGGATCGCCTGACCGGCCTGTTTCAGGCGCTGCAGCACATCCCAGATATCGTGCCGGATGAGGGGCGCGAGGCCCTCGGTCGCCTCGTCCAGGATCAGCAGTTTCGGGTTGGTCATCAGAGCGCGGCCGATGGCGAGCATCTGCTGTTCTCCGCCCGACAGCAGGTTCGCCATGCCGTCCTTGCGCGATGCAAGCGGTGGGAAGAAATCGAAGATGCTCTCCAGTGTCCAGGGCGAGTCTCGGCCCGACCGGTTCGCGCTGGTGGCAACCAGGTTCTCGGTAACAGTAAGGTTCGGAAAGACCTGCCGGCCCTCCGGCACCAGGCCGAGGCCCGTCTGGGCCACGGTGTAAGAGGGCGCGCCGAACAGGTTTTGGCCTTCGAAAGTGATCTCTCCCGTCGCGGGCGGGGTAATCCCCATGATTGAATGCACGGTCGTGGTTTTGCCCATGCCGTTGCGCCCGATGAGAGTCACGACCTCGCCGGTATTCACTTCCAGCGCCATGCCGAACAGCGCCTGCGACGCGCCGTAAAAGGTTTCCAATCCGCTGACTTTCAACATGTCAGGCGGCCTCCTCGCCCAGATAGGCGCGCTTGACGTCTTCGTTGCTGCGGATCTCTTCCGGGGTTCCGGTCGCGATGATGCAGCCATAGACCAGCACAGAGATCCGGTCCGCCAAGGCGAAGACGGCGTCCATGTCATGCTCGATCAGCAGCATGGTCTTTTCGCCCTTCAGACTCTTGAGGATTTCGACCATGCGCTGGCTCTCCTCCGGCCCCATGCCCGCCATCGGTTCGTCCAGCAGCAGCAAGGTCGGGTCGGTGGCAAGCGCCATGGCGATTTCAAGCTGACGATGCTCGCCGTGGGAGACCGTGGTTGCGGTAAGGCCCGCTTTGTCCGCCAGGCCCACGGCCTGGAGCATCGCCATGGCGGGATCCGTCAACCGCTTGTCGTCGCGGGCCGGCGCCCAGAATCGGAAGGAATGGCCGTCATGGGCCTGGATCGCCAGCATCACATTGTCCAGCAAGGTCATATCCTGGAAGACGCTGGTAATCTGAAAGGAGCGCGCCAGGCCGAGATGCGCCCGCGCCGGCATCGAGAGGGTGGTGATGTCGGTTTCGCCGAAGACGATCTCGCCGGAGTCGGGCTCCATCTCTCCCGACAATTGGGAAATGAGCGTCGTCTTGCCGGCGCCGTTCGGGCCGATGATCGCGTGAACCTCGCCGGCCACGACGTCCAGGCTGACATGCGCGGTGGCGTTCACGCCGCCGAAGCTCTTATTCAGGTCGCGGACTTCAAGCAGCACGGTCATGCGCTTTCTCCCCGTTTCAGCAGACCTGAAATGCCGCCCTTGGCGAACAGCACCACGGCGATCAGAAGGATGCCGAAGGGCAGATGCCAGTAGATGGTCCAGGACGACAGCACTTCTTCCAGGAACAGGAAGGCGACGACGCCGTAGACAGGGCCGAACAGCGTGCCGGTCCCGCCCAGGACGACCATGAAGATCAACTCGCCCGACCGCGTCCAATCCATCATCTCCGGGCTGATGAAGCGCGTGAAGTTCCCCAGCAGCGCCCCTGCATAGCCGCAGATCGCGCCGGAGATCACATAGGCCGTCAACCGGTAGCGAAAGGTCGGGAAACCGATCGCGGCCATCCGGCGGTCGTTGGAGCGCGACCCGCTGATCACCATCCCGAAGCGGGAGTTGATCAAACGGTGTACCAGATAGACCGCGCCGCACAGCGACAGCAGGCAGACATAGTAGAAGGTCCACTCGTTCTCCAGGTCGATCAGACCGCCGAACGTGCTGCGCTCATAGATGATCAAACCGTCGTCGCCGCCATACTCTTCTATCGAGACCATGGCGAAGAACATCATTTGCGCAAAGGCCATGGTGATCATGATGAAGTGGACGCCCTTGGTGCGCAGGCTGATCGCGCCGGTGACAAGGGCGAAGAGCGCGCCCAGCGCGACCCCCAGCAAAAGATGCACCGGACCGCCGTAAATATCGTAGTAGGCCGGGATCCCCACGCAGTAGGCGCCGATGCCGAGGAAAGCCGCGTGGCCGAAACTGACCATGCCGCCGTAACCCAGGATCAAATTCAGGCTCACCGCTGCGATCCCCAGGATCACCACCCGGGTGACGACATCCAGCCAGAACGGCTTGTCCAGAAGCTCGATGACAAATGGTGTAACGGCCAGAAGCGCCAGGATCGCAAACCCAAACCAGGTGCTCCGGGAACGTGGACGGAAGGTCATGGGGCGGGCGGCTTTCTAACGCGTTTTCGGCGGGAACAGACCCTGCGGACGCACCGCAAGGACAATCGCCATGAGGATATAAACCAACATGGCGGAAATCGCCGGCGCGGCCGTTTCCGCATTCTGGTTGGTCATGAAGAGTTCCAGCAACTGGTCGAGATAGGAACGGCCCAGCGTGTCGATCAGGCCGACGATCAGCGCCCCGACGAAAGCGCCTTTGATCGAACCGATGCCGCCGATGATGATGACGACAAAGGCGACGATGATGATTTCGTTCCCCATGCCGATGCTGGCCTCGGTGATGGGGGAGATCATCATGCCCGCGATCCCGGCGATTGCCGCGCCTGCGGCGAAGACCAGGGTGAAGAGCTTCTTGATGTCGATGCCCAGCGCTTGAACCATGGTCCGGTTTGACGCCCCGGCGCGGATCAGCATGCCGATCCTGGTGTGCGACACGACGTAGTACATGCCGAACGCCACGGCCATGCCGACCAGAATGATCGCAACCCGGAAGGTCGGGAATTCGGCGGTGCCGGGCAGGGGAACGCGGGTGTTCAGCCAGTCGGGAATGGGGATCGCCATACCCTCCGCACCCCAAAGCAGATGCACGCCGGTGTCGAAGATCAGAATGAGCCCGAAGGTGGCCAGCACATGGTCCAGGTGATCGCGCTGATAGAGCGGGCGGATCACGCCGATTTCGGTCAGATAGCCGACGGCCGCCGTCAAGGGGATGCCCAGGAACACGCCCAGGACAAAGCTGTCGGTCAAGGCCGTGATGGTTCCGCAAATATAGGCGCCGATCATATAGAAGGATCCGTGCGCCAGATTGATGAAGTCCATGATCCCGAAGACCAGGGTCAGACCGGCGGCGACAAGAAACAGCAGCACGCCCAGTTGCAGCCCGTTGAGGATCTGAATCAGAAGAAGACCGACGTCCATGGTGGTTTAGACAGTTCTTTTCAAAGAAGTGCGCGGAGAATTCTGTTCTTAAGGAACCGGCGGCGGGCCGTGAAACCCGCCGCCGTTTCGCTACGCCCGAAGGCGTGTTCTACATTTTGCACTCACCGGCGTAGGTGTCCTGATGGTTTTCGTAGACCGTTTTGACGATCTTCGTGGTCCACCGGCCTTCGCTGTCCTGAACCGCTTCGCGCAGATACAGGTTCTGGATCGGGAAGTGGTTGTTGCCCCAGCTCATCGCGCCCCGGGTCGGCAGCTCGGTCGCCGCTTTCATTGCAGCCCGGATGCCGTCTTTGTTGGAGAGATCGCCGCCAACGGCTTCCACGGCGTTCTTGATGAAGAACATCGAGTCATACGCTTGGGCCGCGTAGAAGGACGGATACCGGCCGTATTTCGCCAGGAAGTCCGTAACGAATTTCTTGTTTCCGGCGGTGTCCAGATCCGGCGACCAAGTCTGCGTTGCGTAGGTGCCGAGCACGCCGTCCAGCCCGGCCTGCTGCAAGCGGGGCAGGGCAATCGCGTCGACCGTGAAGACCGTATACAGCTTCATGCTGTCCGCCAGGCCCGACTGGCTGAACTGCTTTATGAAAGCGCCGCCGGCCTTGCCCGGATAGAAGACCCACATGGCTTCCGCGCCGGACGCTTTGGCTTTCGCCAGTTCGGCGGAGAAATCGAGTTGCGCGTCCTTACCCCACTTGGTCAGGTCCTTGCCCTTGATTTCGCCTTTGTAGGTGCGTTCCACCCCGGTCACCATGTTTTTGCCCGCCGCATAGTTGGGGGCCATCAGGTAGACCGAGTTGATGCCTTCCTGGTTCAGCACTTCGCCGAGCGCCATCGGCGTTTGGTCGTTCTGCCAGGAGACGCTGAAGAAGTTTTCGTGGCACTGCTTGCCCGCCAGCTGGGAGGGGCCGGCATTCGCCGTAATGAGGAATTTGCCGCTGCGCAGCACGGACTGCGAGGAGGCCAGCAGGACGTGGGACCAGATGAAGCCGGTGACGAAATCGACATCGTCCTGCTTCACCAGCTTGTCTGCTTTCTGTTTGCCGATTTCCGGCTTGAAGCCGTCGTCTTCGTAGATGATTTCGACATCCAGATTGCCCATCTTGCCGCCGATATGATCGTTGGCAAGGTCGAAGGCGTCTTTCATGTCGTTGCCGATCACGGCGGCCGGCGTCGTCAGCGTCGTGACGAAACCGATCTTGACGGATTCCGCCAAGGCCGGCGAGGCGAGCATCGTCGCGGCAAGCGCCATGCTCATAAAGCTCTTTTTCATGTGTTTTCTCCCAGATCTGAGATGACAAGCCTGTTTGTTGAACCTGTGCTTCACGCGGCTTTGTAAGCCGTCTTCTTTGCGCTCTGACCGAAGAATGGCGCATTCGCCCCGGTTCTACCAGCCCAGTACGCTTTTACTTTATATATAAAATTTTCTCCTCTAAAGGATTTTCTTCACTGCTCGCGAGGCGAGCTTGGATTGCCGGATATTGCGCCAGCAAGCCGCCGCATTCCGCCATTTCCTCAACGTCGTTGAACATCGGCACGCCTGCCTGTTGCATGTGGCCGAACCAATCCTTTTTGTGCTCTAGGGTCCCCATCATGCTGTGAAGGACGGGAACGCTCGCCGCGCGCGCCTTTTCCGCAAGCACGGAGATGACCGGCCCGGCATCGACCATGAACGGCACGACATGGATCATCAGGATCGCATCGAACACGCTACCCGCTAGCGGAAGAGCATGATCGAAAGTCGCGCCAAAGCGCGCCTCCCGCGCATCCGCCAATAGATCCAGTGGATTGGCAACGGCGGCTTCCGGCGGCAGTTCCGCGGTCAGCCCTGTCGCCATGTCTTGCGGCAGCGCCGGAAGCGATAGACCTTGCTGGACCGCTCGGTCGGTTGCGATCACGCCGGGGCCGCCCGAGTTGCTGAGCAGCAGGATGCGCCGTCCCATCCCTTTGGGATAGTACCCGAAGCCCTTTGCAGCGACCAAGAGGCGCCTTAGGCTTTTCACCCTGATCAGCCCCGCTTCTTCACAGAACGCATCGGCTTCCGCGTCGCTCATCGCCGCAGCGCCCGTATGGTTCGCCGCGGCGGCGCCGCCTTCCGGCGTCCCCCCGCCGATCAAGGCGACGATGGGTTTGGAGGCCGCGATGCGCCGGGCGACCCGGACGAACCGCTCCCGGTCTTCCACGGACTCGATGTAGAGCATTATGCCCGTCGTGTTCGCATCTTCGCCAAGGTGATCGAGATAGTCGGTCACGCCCAGATGCATGGCATTGCCGACCGAAACGGTGCTGGAGAGACGAATGTGCCGGTCATGCGCAGCGGCGATCATTTCTTCCAGAATGGCGCCCGATTGACTGATCGCGGCAATGCCGCCACCCGGCGGGAAGTTCCGCAGGAAGGACGGGGCGACCGGATAGTCCGGGGCCATATGCATGATGCCGGCGCAATTCGGACCGGCGATGGTGATCCCGAATTCCGCCGCGATCCGGCGGACTTCGGCGTCGCGGGCCGCGCCCTCCGGCCCCGCCTCTTTGAAACCGCCGGGCAGGATCAGGACGTTCTTGCTGCCGGTCTCTCCTGCTTCGCGGACGATGCCCGGGATCAGATCGGGCCGGACCACCACAACCACCAGATCAACCGGCGGGCCGATGGCGCTCAGCGAGGGGAAGGCGGGATATCCCAGGATCTCTCCGCCCTTGGGATTGACCGGAATCAACCGCCCTTTGAAACCGCCGCGGATCAAATTCCGCAAGACGGCCCCGCCCGAACTACTCGGACGTTCCCCCGCGCCGACAACGGCAATCGATTTCGGGGCGAAAAAGGGCGACAGATCCTTCATCGGGGGCGAAACCGTCAGGTGACGCGGACCGTGATCTCGCCGAGACCGTCGATGCCGCCCTTCATGACGTCGCCGGCCACCACCGGGCCCACGCCCGCCGGCGTCCCCGTATAGATCAGGTCGCCCGGATACAGCCTCGAGTATTTCGACAGATCCTCGATGGTCTCCGCCACCGACCAGATCAACTCCTCCAGATCGGCATCCTGGCGCATTTCGCCGTTCACCGACAGCCAGATATGTCCTTTGGTCATTGGCTCCGGCCCGGCGGCTTTGGTGATCGCGCCGATCGGGGCCCCGAACTCAAAGTTCTTCCCTGTATCCCAGGGGCGGCCTTTTTCGCGCATCTTGATCTGCAGATCGCGGCGGGTCATGTCGATGCCGACGGCATAGCCGAAGATGTACTGCCCGGCATCTTCCTTTGCGATCTCAAACCCTTCCTTGCCGATGGCGACCACCAGTTCGATTTCATGGTGGAAGTTGCCCGTCTGCGGCGCGTAGGGGATGGAGGCCTCGCCGTCGTCGGGGCTGTTCACGATGGAGTACCGGCCCTTTTTGAAGAAGAAGGGCGGGTCGCGATCCTCGAACCCCATTTCCTTGCGGTGTTCCCAATAGTTCCGCCCGACGCAATAGATCTCCCGCACCGGGAATGCATCGTCTGAGCCGCGCACCGGCACCTGCGTTACGGCCGGCGGATCGAAGACAAAACCCATAAATCTCTCCCTCAGAATGCGGGCGGCCTGTTACGCCGCGTCCCGCTGATCGTTCCAAATACCCAGTTTTTCCTGCATGCCCTTGTCGGAATAGACAAACAAGACGAGATCCTCTTCCGCTTCGAAAACATGCCTGTGCCAGCTGGGCACAACAAAGATGTCCCGGGGCCTAAGGTCGTAGGCGACGTCTCCGATACGCACTTTTCCAGCGCCCTCCACGACGGTCACGACCATGCTGTCGGTCGCCCGGTACCCGGCGGTCGAAAATCCCTTCGGCAGCAATTGCACGAAAGCCGAAATTGTCGGCATGACCGGTCCGCCGTCGGCCGGGTTGATGAATTCAAGCTTCAATCCCAGGTTCGGGTCCCATTCGGTCGCATCTTTCATATCTTCCAGCGCCTGCCGGTACTCGGCATAGGGATAGTGGAAGACGGGCGAGGATTTCGGTTTCTCGAAGCCCACCGGCAGCATGTTGGCGCCGAACCGGCGGCGGCTGTCTCCGGGCGGGCGGCGGTCGAGCTGATAGTCGTCGTTGCCCTGTTGAGCGAAGCTGGCGTCGAAGAACCGGATGGTTGGAATGTCCAATCCGTCGAGCCAGACCATGGGGCCGTCGCTTTCGTTCCCATGATCGTGCCACTGCCAGCTGGGCGTCAGGATAAGGTCCCACTCCTTCATGATGGCGCGTTCGCCGTCGACGGCCGTGTAAGCGCCGTCTCCTTCGACAATGAAACGCAGCGCGCATTGGGTGTGGCGATGGCAGGGCGCGATTTCGCCCGGCAGGATCAACTGCAGTCCGGCATAGAGAGACTGCGTGACCGCCGACTGGCCCGGCAGGCCCGGGTTTTCCAGGATCAGAACCCGCCGCTCCGCTTCCTTCGCCGTAATCAGCGAGCCCGATGACATTACATAGGGGCGCACCTCGTCGTAGCGCCAGCGGACAGGTTCGACCGGGGTATCGGGTTCCTTGGCGACCAGCGCATGCAGCACTTCCCACAGGGGCGCCATGTTGTGGGTGCGGATCTCGTCGTAGAAGGCTTGGCGTTCGGCACGCTGCGACGCGGTGATCTCGGTCATGATTGGTCGGCCTCCTTAAGAGCGTTTTGGCGGTCGCGCCAAAGGGCGAGCAGGGCCTGGCGGTCGATCTTACCTGTCCCGGTCTTCGGCAGTTCATCGAGGAAGTAGATATGACGGGGATATTTGTAGGGCATCAGCGCCTCTTTGACATAGGCTTGCAGGTCTCGCGCGGCCTCATCGTCGCTGGTGGTGTTGTCCAGGCGGGAGGCGACGGCTAACAGCGTGGTCCTGCCGTCCGGCAGGGGGGCGCCCATCACGGCGCTCTCGCGCAGCATCGGATGTTCATTCAGGCAAAGCTCCACTTCCAGCGGATAGACCCACTGACCGCTCACCTTGATCAGGTCGTCGGCGCGGCCCTTGAAGTAGTAGAAGCCGTCGGCATCGACGGTGAAGCGGTCCCCGGTCCAGATCCAGCCGTCGCGCATGGTCTCGGCCGTTTTGTCGGGGCGGTTCCAGTAACAGGGAGCGCTGGAGTCTCCGCGGACCGAGAGGATGCCTTCCTCGCCCGCGTCGACGGGACTGTCGTCCCGGTCGGTGAGTTTCACCTCATATCCCGGCACCCGCATGCCCGCCGATCCCGGTTTCTGTCTCTCCACCGTGTTCGAGAGATAGATGTGGAGAACTTCGGTGGAGCCCAGCCCTTCGACGATGCGGTGACCGAAACGCTCCGCCCAGGCCGTAAAGACGTCTTGGGAGAGGATCTCCGCTGCGGAGATGCAGCGCCGAACGGAGTTGAGGTCGGCCCCCGCAGCATCTTCGGACTTGATCAACGCGGTGTAGACGGTCGGCAAGGCGAAGAGGACGGTGGGGCGATGCCGTGCCACCTGTTCGAAAATCTTCTCCGGCGTCGGCCGTCCGGCAAAAAGCAGACTCGCGGCACCCCGATGGAAGGGGAATGTCACGCTGTTGCCGAAGCCATAGGCAAAAAAGATCTTGGGTACCGAGAAACAGACATCGTCTTCATTTAGATCCAGAATTGCGGTCGCGTAGCTCTCGGCGGTGTAGAGCATATCGTGCTGCAGATGCACGACCGCCTTCGGCTTGCCGGTGGAGCCGGAGGAGTACATCCAGAAAGCCATATCGTCCCGACCGGTATCCGCCGCCTCCAGCCGCTCCGGCATCCGGTCGATCCAGCCGGAACCCAGGCCTTGAAGGCCCGGCAAGGACGGGCCCGGGTCGTCGTCCACGGTGATGACGGCAAGTAAGGCCGATCCGTCCCAGTCCGTGCCGTTCAGAAGCGGGATGTGGTCCGCCTGGGTCACACAGACGCGGGCGCCAGAATTCTCCACGAAGTATGCAATCAAGTCCGGTGTCGACTGAGTGTTCACCAGAACAGGCACCAGACCCGCCCGGATTGCGCCGAACACGGCGGCCGGATAGTCGGGCGTATCGTCCAGCAGCATCAATACCCGCTCTCCCCGGGTCAGGCCCAACGCCAGAAGCGCATTGCCGAACCGGATGGCGTTGCGGCAAAGCGCTGCGTATGTGAGCGTGCCGGCGTCGGAGATGACAGCGGTTCGCTCGCCATTCCCCTTGGTCAGATTGTCGAACAAGAGGGCTGCCGCATTGTAGCGGTCGGGTACGGTGAAGCCGATTTCGGTGGCCGCGTCTCCGGACCGCGGAACTCGGTCGATCAGCTGAGCGGTGTCGGACTTTTCCTTGTCGGCGGCGGCGTCCATCAGGCCACGACCTCTCTTTGGTAGGTTTCATACGCTTCCATAAAGGCCGGTGCGAGCGCGCGCAGCCTGTCCGGCGCCAACCGTCCCGCCCGCGTGATGTAGCTGTGGGCGAACTCCATGATGGGCAGCTTCATCTGTACGTCGAACCGCTCGTACCAGGCGGCGCTTCGGTTGGCCGCCGCCACCAGTTTTTCGACGATTGGCTTACGGCTGTTCTGAAAGGCCTGAAGCGCCGCGGGGATGTCAACCGTACCGCCGCTGCAATGGTCGCCGACTGCATCCGCCAACGCGATGGCGTCTTCCAAGGCAAGGCGTGTTCCCGAGCCGATAGAGAAATGCGCGGTGTGCAGGGCATCCCCGATCAATACGCTTTTCTCGCTATGCCATGTCTCGTTCCAGACTTTCGGGAAAGTACGCCAGATCGACTTGTTGGAGATCAGCGGATGGCCGTCGAGGACGTCACCGAAAACCTCTTCGCAGATCCTGCGGCTTGCATCGTCGTCCGCCGTGTCCAAGCCGGCACGGGCCCAGACTTCCGGCGTGGTCTCCACGATGAAGGTGCTCATGGTGGGGGCGTAGCGGTAGTGGTGCGCGTTGAAAGGGCCCCATTGAGAATCCCGGAATGTCTGCGTCAGGGTCGGGAAAGTCTTGGTCGTGCCATACCAGGCGAACCGATTTTGAAGATGGTCGATGCTGGCGTCGAAGGAGGCCGGAGACGCGTCCCTGATCCTGGAGTTGACGCCGTCCGCGGCGATCAGCAGGTCTGGCTCCGGCTCTTCCTCATAGGCGTCGGTCGGGCAGCCGAACTTTAGGTCAACACCGGTTTGTTCCGCCCGTTGGACAAGAATTTGCAGCAGCTTCAAGCGGGCGACCGCGGCGAAGCCGACACCGTCGATGGTGACGATATCGCCGTTGAGATCCAGCGTAATGTCCTTCCAGGTCTCGAGAGCGGGCAGGATCGCCGCGTAGGTTTCGGGATCGTCCTTTTGCAGGAATGAAAGGGCCGTATCGGAGAAGACGACACCGAAACCCCAGGTGACGTCCCGCGGGTTCTGTTCGTAGACCGTCACGGTGAACGCTGGGTTTGCACGTTTCAGCAGCGTGGCCGCATACAGGCCCGCCGGACCACCGCCCAAAACAACGATGCGCATGGCTCTCCCCGAAGTTTGTGTTTTATCAATTTTCCGATATATACAATTAATTCACAAATATGCAAATCGCTTCAAGTCCCAAATTGACGCAACCGGAGAGGCCACATGTCAGAAGAAGTCGTCCAATTGCCCGCGAGCGAACTGGCCGGCACGCGGCGAGGCATTCAGTCGTTGGATATCGGTCTCTCGATTCTGGAGGCCTTCGTTGCGGCTGAGGGGCCGTTGAGCCTGACGGAGTTGGGTGAGCGGATGTCGATGCCGCCCAGTAAGCTGCACCGCTACGTCTCCAGCTTCACCGCAGCCGGCTTTCTGGTACAGCGTCAGCGTTCCGGTGCCTACGATCTTGGGCCGCGCGCGCTTTCAGTGGGGCTTGCGGCCCTCAACCGGAACGATTTCGTAAACCGCGCGGCTGCCGGGCTGGAGGACTTTGTCGAACGCACGGGGCAGACGGCGACTTTAAACGTTTGGGGCAACCAGGGGCCGACCGTCGTGCGATGGGAGAGGGGGCGGGATAGCCTGACCACGGCGTTGGGTCTCGGCTCCGTGCTGCCGCTGTTCGAATCGGCGACCGGCCAGATCTTCTTGACCTATCTGCCCCGGCGTTTCGTAACCGGCTTTCTGGAGGCGCACGGTCCCCACGATCCCGAAAGCCTGGACCTGTTGCGTGCGGCGGTTCGAGCCCGCGGATACGCGACGGTCGATGGCCGGTTCATTCCCGGATTGAACGCCATCGCAGCGCCGGTTCTGAACTGGCAGGGAAGCGTGGAACTGGTCATTACCGTGGTGGCGCGGGACCCATCGGTATTGGCGCCCGATGGACCGACCTTGTCCGCGTTGTTGGCGATGGCGCGGTCGCTTTCGGTCTACGATCCGCTTTCGGATTCCGGGCAGAATGCTACGGACGCGGGCGCTTGATTAAAGGATTGCCGCGCGTTCTTATCCTTTTATAGGGTTTGTTCTGCGGGTTTGCCGGCCTTGGTGGGACAGGGCTGCCGACGAAGAGGGGCGTTATGGGCGAGCGAATGGATAGGCTTGGCGACGCGGCGGGCGCGTCTGCTGATGATCCGCCCAAGACTGTCAGCTTGGGGTTTCTGACCGGCCTTATCGGCTATCACCTGCGCCTCGCGCAGCTTCGGGTTTTCGATCATTTCAGCGCGACGATGAAGAAAAGCGGCGATCCCGTGGTTGCCTCGGTTACGCCCGGATTGTTCCGCATTCTTTTGTTGGTCGGGGAAAATGCGGGCATGAACCAGAGTACCCTTGCCCGCGCCGTCAGGATCGACCGCTCGACGCTTGTGCCAATCCTGAACAAGCTGGAAGGGTTGGGCTTGGTTGAGCGGCGTCCGTCGGATGTCGACAAGAGGTCGCATGCCCTCCACCTGACTGCGAAGGGAAGCGAAACTGTGGCGCAGATGCAAAGCCGCGTGCTGGAACACGAAGCGCTGATTTCCGCAAAACTGTCCGAAGGCGAACGGCGGACGCTGCTCGAGCTTCTGTCCAAGCTCTCCTAACTTAGGGTCCGGTTTTTCTTGCCAGCATCGGCCGCCTGCGATAAATCAATATTGTTGGCTATACAAACAATATGTGCCGTTTGGCGCGTCGCGCTGATAGAACCGAGGAAACGCGGACAATGCCCAAGGTAAGGCTGGAGACCTTCGACACGACCGTTGAGGTAGGGATGGGACAGACCCTGCTGGATGCGGCGCTGGCGGCCGGGCTGGACTATCCGCACAGTTGCCGCAGCGGCAATTGCAGCGCCTGCAAAAGCCGTCTTCTCGATGGCGACGTGGACTTGATGCCCTATTCCGAGTTTGCCCTAACCGATGCGGAGAGGGCTGACGGCTATATCCTGGCCTGCCGCTGCATGGTGTGGGAGGACAGTACCGTCGCCGTGGTCGGTCTGGATGACGAAGAACCGACCTTGGCGGAAGTTACAGCAAGGATCGTCGCGCTGGACGACGCCACGCACGATATCCGGCGGGTGCGCCTGGAAGCCGCGTCGGGCGATTTGCCGTCCTTCAAGCCGGGACAGTTCGCCAGCCTCTCGTTCGGCGACGTGCCGCCGCGTGACTACTCGATGGCCTCGCAACCGGGGGATCCGGTCTGGGAGTTTCACATCCGGCATATGCCCCACGGCCAAACCAGTTCCCTGGTCGCGGAGAAGGCTGCCGTCGGCGACGCCGTCGCCGTCAAGGGACCGATGGGGGATGCGCATCTCCGGACGGATCATGACGGTCCGATCCTGGCTATTGCCGGGGGATCGGGACTGGCGCCGGTGAAGTCCATCGTCGAAGCGGTACTGCTCAGCGCCCCCGCACGTGAGGTGCACCTCTATTTCGGTGTCCGGGATGAGCGGGACCTGTATCTGACCGAACATTTCGAGGCATTGGCGGCCAAACATCCGAATACGCGGTTTACGCCCGTCCTCTCGGAACCCGCGGAACCGACGGCGCGCCGCACCGGTTTCGTTCACCAGGCAGCCCTTGCGGATCTACCGGATCTGAGCGGCTTCAAGGTCTATATGGCAGGACCGCCGGTGATGGTGGAGGCAGCCAACGAGGCGCTCAAGGCGCGGGGCGTGAGCCCTGCCGACATACATGCCGACGCGTTCTATTCCGCGGCGGAAACCCAAGGCCTGGAAAATGCAGGGAACGTGGCGGGAGTGGCGCATGGCTGATACGTCTCTCCAAGGCCGCGTCGCGGTTGTGACCGGCGGCGCCCGCGGCATCGGTCTGGCGGTTGCCCGGACTTTGCTGGATGCGGGCGCGCGGGTTGCACTGGTGGACAACGGCAGCGCGATCAACGGCGACGAGCCGGATGCGTCTGTCGTGCAGCAAGCCGCACAGGAGCTTGGCGATCGGGCGCTTGGCGTGGCCACGGACGTTTCCGAGGCGGCGGCGGTGCAAGAGGCAGTCGCCACCATTCTGAACTGGGCCGGGCGGGTCGACATCCTGGTGAACAACGCGGCGATCCTGAGGGACGGCTTTGTGTTCAAGGCGACGCCGGAGGATTACGCACGGGTGATCGGGGTAAACCTGACCGGGGCGTTCCTGATGACGAACGCAGTGACACCGGCCCTTCGGGCCCAAGCGAAAGAGGCGCCTGACCAGGCCTGGGGCCGGGTCGTGAACATCGTCTCGACCGCCGGCCTTTACGGGAACTATGGACAGGCGGCGTATGCCAGCGCCAAGGCCGGTTTGGTTGGGCTGACGCGGGTGACCGCCTTGGACATGTCACGCTCCGGCGTAACCTGCAACGCAGTGGCGCCCTTTGCGGCGACCCGGGTCACGGAAACGATCGTGCCACAGAACGAGGCGCAGGAAGCCTACAAGGAAAGAGCGCTCTCGGTGCCGGCGGAACGTGTCGGTTCCTTGGTCGGCCTGCTGGCCGGCGACACCGGGCGCGAGGTGACCGGGCAGCTGTTCGGTGTGCGCGGCCGCGAAGTTTTTCTATTCTCTCAGGCCCGGCCAACGGCGACGGCTGTGCTTGGCGAAGGCGATGTGCTGGCCGATCTGGCCCCCCGATTTACCCCGCTGGAGACCGATCTGGAATCCTTCAGCGGCGACCCCCTGCTGTAACAGTTGCAACGCGAGGATCATGCGATGAGCGAGACGGATTTTGTGGTCAAGACGGTCGAAGACTTCGACAGCCAGCCGGAAGAGTTCAAGGCCGCGATCAAGAAGATCGTGTTGAGCCATGCGGTGAACGAACTGTACGGCGCGCAGGTCTTCGACGAGCCCGCCATCCAATTGGCGCCCAATGCTTATGCCAAGTGGCTGACCTGCCGGGTGGCGATGGAAGAGTACGGCCATCACGTCCGCTTCAAGGAGTTGGGCAAAGAGATCGGTATCGAGGATTCCGCCATGTCCCCGACCCAAAAACAGCCGCTTTCCATTTTCGAGTTCGACCTCAACAACTGGGCGGAATTCGTTGTGATCAAGATGTTTGCGGATTTGGCCGAGATCCTTCAGGTGGAAGACCTTTGGCATTGTACGTTCCACCCGCTGAGGAACCTGGCCCGGATGACCATGCCGGAGGAGCGTTTTCACGTCGATTTCGGCCATGAGTTCGCCGCCGAACTCGTGAAGACGGAAGAAGGGAAGGCCGCGCTTCAAAAGGCGGTGGACGAGTATTTCCCGAAATTGCCGGCATTCTTCGGCAGGCCGAAGTCGAAGAACAACGAGATGTTCCGGAAATGGGGCATCAAATCCCGGAAGAATGAAGAAATGGCCGCTGACTACATGAAGCGCGCCCAGGAAACCGCGGAGAAGTTCGGCTTGACCCTGCCGGAAGTCTCCTTGCCGCAAGCGGCGTGATCGGCGTCGAGGGTTTTTCAGGTGCAGTCGACCGCGTTGCCCAGGGGGTTTTTGTCCGGGATTCGGCAAGCCTCCTGGTTCGCCGCCATAGGAACGCCGATTGACGCGGAGGAGGGAGAAGAAGCCCTGGCGTTCGCGCATGGGCTGGACCTGCCGGCGGCCTCGATCCGCATCGTGGACGACTGGCAGGCCATTGCCGAGGCGACGCGGGACAGTTCCCTGGACCAGTCCTGGTGGGACGCAGAGGCTGTGGCCTACAGTTCCCTCAAGGCGGCCTTGCCGACGTCCGGCGGGGATGTACGGGCGGTGGTGTCCCTCAGCGAAGTTGCGACTCTGGCCGGAGAGGTGACCATGTCCGCCGCGCTTGCCGCCTTGGCGCGTGACGGGATCGCGGATGCCGGGCTGGCACGGGTTGCCTCCGGGGCGGCCAGCATGGCCTGTCACCACGCCGCGACCGCAAGCTTGGCGGACGCCCCCGGCGATCATCCCTTTTTTGCGAAACTAAGGCTGTTTCAGGCCGGACGCATGCTTGTCGGCGTTCACGACGGGGAAGTCTGGTTGGCCTGACTTGCGCCTGCCCGTGCAGGTGTCGTTGTAGAACTCCAGACCGACGACAAGCTTGTCGACGGCGCCGTCGTCCCCGCCGAAGGGCAGGACCAGCGCGCTGAAGCGGTCGAAATTGTATTGCCGCCAGACCAATTCCGCATCGACCAGATACGGGACCCCGAAACGGAAACACCACCGCATGCGCGCATCCGGATCTTCGCCGCCCGGAATGTCGGTGATGCGCTGGCCCGCGAAACCGATCCCGGTGATTTCTTCGATTCCCGCGCCCGCATACTCGATCACCGGGTGCCCGTCTTTGCCGAGGCGGACCACTTCAACGAAGTCAAGCACGTCCGGCGGCAATGCGTCCGGCAGTGCTAGCGTCGAGTCTGGGAAGGGCGAAGGTCCGGAGCAGGTAAGCCAGTGACGGTAGAGCGAGCGATGCCGACGCAGACGTAACCCGTCGCGGGCAAATTGAATATGCACCTCCGCGTCGGTCGCGGGCGGCAAGATCAATCGGGTCATGCGCCTTCGTACCCCCTAAAGGCTGACCGTCGGAGTATGCCACAGCGCAGAATTATACAAAACAGCAATTCGCGCGAAGTGTTGAGATTTTTTCTGTAGAATTAGTCTTTCAAAATAACCATTAAAAATGAATATCTTCTGATGATTTTTTGACATCTTCATGGAGGGGAGTGAGGGCGGTTGCATGGTAATGGATGGTCGCGTCAGGATTGTATTCCTTGCGCAGATCTCCCAAACGGACGAGATGTTCAAGGTGAGCGATGGTCTCTCCGGCAGCGAACAACATGTTCATCGCATCGAGCGGACGCGGGAACAGGATTTTAACGGCGTCGGGTGCGGTCATGGAGGGCAGATCGATAAAGCCGCGCCGTAAATCGTCGAGCCGGTCGGCATGATGCTGGGCGAGCTGATCGATCCTGGTGTGCAGGCCGTGAAAGGGCTGCCGGTGTGAAGGAAGAACCAATGTCTCCGCCGGCAGGGTTCTCAGCCGTGCAAGCCCTTCCAGATAGTCTGGAAGGGGGGAAAGTCCCTCTTTGTACCACCAGACCGAAATGATGGGGCTGATCTGCGGCAGCACTTGATCGCCGGAAATCAGAACATCGAGTTCTTCACAGTAAAGACATGCATGGTCCGTCGTATGGCCGCCGCAGGTGATGATCGACCAGGCCCTGCCGCCGATATGCAGGGTCCCGCCATCGCGAACCGGTTCGAAGCCTTCCGGAGGGTGACCGACGCCGTTGCGGTACTCGTTCCCCTTTTCCCGGTGAAAGTCCCGCACGTCGTCGGGAATTCCGTAGCGGGCAAAGAACCGGTCCTGACTTCCCGCGTAGTCCTCGTCCGGAACGCGCCACAGCAGAGAGGCGATCATCCATTCACCCTCGGTCATGCGAAAGGTCAGCCCGTATTCCTGCGTCAGCCAACCTGCGAGGCCACAATGGTCCGGATGGTAGTGCGTTGCGATCAGTTGTGCTGGCCGCCGCCCGGCCGCCGGCCCTTCCAGAATACCGCGCCAGATCTCCTTGGTCAGACGCGTGCCCATGCCGGTGTCGACGATGGTCCATGTGGGCGCTCCATCGGACGGGTCGGTATCCTCCAAGAGCCAAAGGTTGATATGATCCAGAGCCAAGGGAAGCGGCATGCGCACCCAATGGACGCCGGGCGCGACCTCCACCAGGGTGCCGGCCTCCGGCGGGTCTGTGCGGAGATAGTCCAGTCCGTCATCCCGATAGGTGCTCAAAACCCACTCGTCCTTTCGACTAATTCCTCAATGAAGCGGATCATCAGCCCTTCGGTCCGTTCCGGCTGATCCTTGTGCGGGGCGTGTCCGCAGCTCGACAGGGTTTTCACCTCGCATGGGCTTGCCGTACCCGCTGCGACTGCGTCCAACTGGGCCAGTGTGCCGTATTCGTCATCCTCGCCTTGTATGGCAAGTGTCGGGCAGTCGATCGAGGGCAGACACGCCTCGATGTTCCAGTCCCGGAACGCCGGCAGCAGCCAGGCATCGTGCCATCCTCGGAAGGTTTTCTCGGGGTCGCGGTGATAGCGGGCCATCCTGGCTTTCATATCCGTGTCGGCGAAGGCCTTGCCGGCGGCGCGGATTGAGGCGATCGAGATTTCCTCGACGAAGACATGCGGCGCCATCACGACCAAGCCCTTCGGCGCGACTCCCGGCAACCCGGCTGCCAGCAATGCGATCGAAGCGCCGTCGCTATGGCCGATCAGGATCGGGTTCCGGATGTCGAGTGCTTGCAAGAGCGCCGGCAGCGCCGCGTCGGCTTCGCGGTGCATGTAGTCGATGGTGACTGGTTTGTCGCGTATGTCCGACTGCCCATAACCGTACCGCGAATACACGATGCATCGCAGGCCGGTCGCCGCCGCGATCCGGGCTGGAAAGTTCCGCCAAAGGGCAAGGCAGCCCAAGCCTTCGTGCAGGAAGACCAGCGCTGGGTCCCGGCCCGGGTACTCGGCATATTCAAGGCGGTGACCGTCGACCGTCAGGAAGTCGGGCCCGCGTGTCTCGGAAACCCTGTTTTCGCGCAGATGCGTCACGCCCTAGACCGTATCCCGAAGCTTATAGCGCTGAATCTTTCCGGTCGCGGTTTTCGGTAGGTCCTCGACGAACTCGACCCAGCGCGGCCGTTTGAACGCGGCGAGCTCGCTGGCCGCGAAGTCGATAAGCGTTTGCGCCATGTCCGTCCCGGCCTCAGCCCCTGAATTCAGGACGACATAGGCCTTCGGCTTCACCAGCGCATCTTGATCCGTCGCCGCGACAACGGCGGCTTCCAAGACGGCTTCGTGCTTTACCAACGCTCCTTCCACCTCGAACGGGGATACGTAAATCCCGCCCACCTTCATCATATCGTCCGTCCGGCCGGCATAGACGTAGTAACCCTGGTCGTTGACCGTGTACTTGTCGCCGGTCCGGGTCCAGGCGCCGCGGAACGTGTCTTGGCTTTTCGCGCGCTGGTTCCAGTACATCACCGCCGAGGTCGGACCGCGCACTTCCAAGGTACCCATTTCGCCTTGCGCGACCGGCTGTCCGTCGTCGCCGACCAGCCTCAAATCATACCCGTCGACCGGCGTTCCCGTGGTGCCGGGTTGAATGTCGTCGGCCCGGTTCGAGAGAAAGATGTGCAGCATCTCCGTCGTGCCGATGCCGTCGATGATGTCGCTGCCCGTGGTTTCCTTCCAGCGCCGAAGCAGGTCGGCGGGAAGGGCCTCTCCGGCGGATGTGCACAACCGAAGGGCATGCGCGTCCGGACCCGGGAGCGCGCCGCTTGCCAGCAACATGCCGAACAGCGTCGGCACGCCATAGAAGATCGTCGGCTTCCGTTCCTTCAGGATCTCTATCACCGTTGCCGGATCCGGCGGACCCGCGTGCAGAACGGTGGTCGCGCCAACCGCCATCGGCATGGTCAAGGCGTTGCCCAGACCGTAGGCGAAGAAGAGCTTGGCGGCGGAAAAGACGACATCCTCTTCGCGAATACCCAGCACGGGCAAGCCGTACAGATTTGCTGTCTCGATCAGATGCGTGTGCAGGTGCACCGCACCCTTCGGCATGCCGGTCGTCCCGGATGTGTAGAGCCAGAAACACATGTCGTCGCGGCGGGTGGGGGCCACCTCGAAACTGTCATCCGCGCCGGCGATCAAATCCGCGAAACCGATATGTGCATCGCCTGGCGCGCCGGACACCACCACATGTTTCAAGCTGGGATGCTGGGCGAGATGGTCGGCGAAAAGGCCGAACAAAGGCTCCGACACGATCAGGGCGACGGCGCGGCTGTCGTCCAGCATGAAACTATAGTCCTTGGCGGTGAGCCGGGTGTTCACCGGAACCGGAATAACGCCGGCTTTGATGCTGCCGAGGAACGCGGCCACGAAATCGATCGTGTCCAGCATGCACATCAGGACACGTTGTTCCGGCTGAACGCCGCGTGCGCGAATGGCATTGGCGAACTTGTTGGAAAGACGTTCGACATCGCCGTAGGTATGCTCGCCGTGAATGTCGATGAAGGCGGTCTTGTCGGCGCGACCGGCGTCGAGGTTTCGGCCGATCAGGTCCTGGGCGGCGTTGTACAGATCGTCAAACTGCGTGGCCATTTCCGGCATGTGTTTCCCCCATACTGTTCTCCGTTTCGGAGATTATCATTTTGTGAAGTCGATGGCGCCGTCGGGCAGCAGGTAAAGCACCAGGGCTTTGCCGCCGCGAACGGTTGGGCTGTGGGCGGTGCCTGGTCCGTAGACAAGCCAGCCTTCGCCGCGGTCGTCGAACTCCGCCCCGCTGTCCAGGGGCATGATCATATCGATTTCGCCTGTTGGGTGCGCGTGGTGCGGTCCGGCGCAGTCAGTCATCTCCACCACATCCACGGAGAAACCGCCGGTCTCTTCGGACGGTTTGATGATCCGGCCGAACTTGATGCCGCCATGCTCGCGGGCACACAGCCATCCCTCTTGGACACCGGCTTGGCATGCGTCGGAAAGGGTGCGGAACAGCGCGCTGTCCGGCCCGGCCTTGTCGTTCAGGTAGGCATCCAGGTCGGCGTTCAGCGGGGCTGCGCCGATCAGCCCGGTCACTTGTTGGATCAGACCGGTGAAAGATGCGATGGCGGCTTCGTGGCTCATTGGTTCCTCCCCAAACTCTCGGCCGGTCCTTGAAGGCTGCGGGTGTTAAGCGGCGAGACTGTCGTACCAATCCGAGGCCCAGTCCGCCGCCTCGTCCTCGGGCAATGTGCCGGATGACGCATCGTGCAACAACATCTCGCCAACCCGCTGGGCGCCGAGCGACTGCATCGCTTCGTCAAACCGTTTGCCGCCGAAGCAGAAAGTTTGCGCGTAGGTCATGTCGCCCAAAGCGAACAATCCGTACCGGACGGATGAGAGATCGGGTTTTGCGGATTGCAAGGACTCCAGAAGGGCTTGGGCATTATCGGGCACGTCACCCTGGCCGTAGGTCGACGTGCAGATGATGAGAGTATCGGCTTCAGACACCGTCTCCGCGCGCACATCGTCCATCAGGGTCAGTTCCGCATCCGCGCCCTTGTCGGTCAGCGTGTCGAGAATCTCTTCGGCAACCAACTCTGCGGTCCCCGTCATCGTGCCAACGAGTATCTTGATCGTTTCGCTCATGTCTCTTGAATTCGCGTGCTGCGCCCTACGGTATCGGCAATATAATGCCGCCCTCTTGGCATGAAAAGCATTATAATGCATGTATACGGGCTCTGAGGCGCAAGGGATCAATAGCACGGTGAAAACGGACCCCGACCCCGATCTTCAACGGTATCTGACGAGTATCGGCGAGAAGGTGCGCGCGGAACGTGCGAAACGCGGTATGACGCGCCGTATTTTGGCGCGGGATTCCGGCGTGTCGGAACGCTACCTTGCTCAGTTGGAAAGCGGCACCGGCAATCCGTCAATCGCATTGCTTCGCCAGGTATCCGCGGCGATGGATGTTTCCCTGACTTCGTTGATCGCCGACGACCCGGCGCACAGCAGCGATCCGCTTGCCGCCCTGTTTGCGATGGCCCAAAGCGCGGGGACGAGCGAGAAACGGGCGATACAACGCGCCCTGGAACAGATCCTGGCCCCGGCGGTAGGCGGTCGAAAAGGCCAACGGGTCGCGCTGATTGGGTTGCGGGGCGCCGGCAAGTCCACACTCGGACGCAGGCTCGCCGAGGCCCGGCAGGTTCCTTTCGTGGAACTGAACCGTCTTGTCGAACAGGAATATGGCGGCAGTGTCGGCGAGATCCTTGCGCTCAGCGGTCAGCCGGCGTTCCGGCGCTATGAACGCCGTTGTCTGGAGAAAGCGGTCAGCGAGCATGAGCATATGGTGCTCTCGACCGCGGGCGGCATCGTCTCGGAACCCTCGACATTCGGGTATCTGCTGGAACATACGCATACCGTGTGGATCAAGGCCCGGCCCGATGAGCATATGGCGCGTGTCGTGGCGCAAGGAGATTTGCGGCCAATGGCGCGCAATGCCGAGGCGATGGAGGATCTGAAGGCCATCCTGGCCGCCCGAGAGCCGGATTATCAGCGCGCTGAAGGCGTTGTGGATACCAGCGGTCAGTCCATCGCGGAAAGCGCTACATGCTTGGTTTCGCTCGCAGAACGGTTGGCGGACCGCAAAGCGTGAGCATGCCGCCGAGCCGTCGCCAAAGGGCCGTTGCGCGGCATGCCGCAACATCCGCTAATACTTTACCCTCGGCGATTTGATGAGAGTGCGCCGAATATTGTATTTCGGTATTCCCTCTAAATCTTATACAAATAGCCTCGGAATACTCGTACTGGGGCCAATTTGATGGAGTCCAGGTCGGTCGACCGCGACACTGAGATTGTCAGGCGGGCGAGGGCAGTCCTCGCAGCCGAGAAGCATGACCAGAGCCTGCTGCGCGCCGTTCTGTCAGATCTGGTCGAGGCCCACGAGCGCACTGTGGAACGGGCCGGGTTCATCGAGATCGATGCTGAGACAGGCGTCGATCCGCTGCAGCAGGCGTCGGAGCGTATCCAGTCGCTGGAAGAAGAGGTCAAAGACCTTACCAACACGCTCGACAACCAAACCCGGCTGATGAACTACTCGAAGGACGTTCAGTACCGGGAATTGCGGTACGAGCGGGCGAAGCTGGAACTGCTCGTCCGGCTTGGCATCGGGATGGCGTCGGAACGCGACGAAGCAAGGCTGTTGGATCTTATTCTCGAAGGCGCGATGGAACTGACGAACGCGGATGGGGCCACCTTCTATCTGATGACCGATCAGGAAGACGCCTTGGAATTCCGCATCGTCCGCAATACCTCTCTGAGAATTGCGAACGCGAGCGAACCCGACTCCCCGTTGCCGTTTCCGAATGTGCCGCTTTACGATCTGGAGACCGGCGTTCCGAACCATTCGAATGTGGTCTCCGCCGCCGTTCTGCAGCGGGAAACCGTCAATATTCCAGACGCCTACAACTCACGGGATTACGACTTCACAGGAACAAAGAGGTTCGACGAGGCGAACCGTTACCGCTCTGAGTCCTTCCTGACCGTGCCCTTGACCCCGCGCGGCGGCTCGGTGATCGGAGCCTTGCAACTGATCAATGCGACGGATCAGAAAACCGGCGAAGTGGTTCCCTTCGACGATGACATCCAAGGGTTCGTGGAGGCGTTGGCGGCACAAGGCGCGGTCACGATCGAGAATCAGAAACTCCTGAAAGCTCAGCGTGAGCTTATTGATGCAATTGTGGAATTGACCGCGTCGGCCATCGACGCGAAAAGCCCCTATACCGGCGGGCACTGCAACCGCGTCCCGGAACTTGCCATGATGCTCGGCAAGGCGGCGCACGACTCGAAATCCGGACCTTTTGCCGATTTCGGGTTCGCCGGGGACGAGGAATGGCGTGAGTTCAGAATTGCGGCATGGCTGCACGATTGCGGCAAGGTCACAACGCCGGAATATGTTGTCGACAAAGCGACCAAGCTGGAGACCATCTACAACCGCATTCACGAAGTCCGGATGCGGTTCGAGGTGATCCGCCGCGACCTGACGATCGACTATCTCAGCAACAAACTGACCGCGCTTGGCGGAGACCCCGTGCCCGACGAGGGATTGAAGCAGGCGCATGCACAATTGGAGGAGGAGTTCGAGTTCCTCGCCGAGTGCAATATCGGCGGCGAGTTTATGGCGCCGGAAGCCATCGAGCGGGTGAAGGAGATCGCGGCGCGCAAATGGGTCCGGCATTTCGACAACCGCAAGGGCTTGTCTCAGGACGAGACGCTTCGCCTGAAAGGCATTCCGCCAACACCGGTTCCCGCCGACGAGACGCTTTTGAACGACAAGCCGAGCCATGTCGTGCGGCGCGATCCGGAAGACATTACCCGCTTCCGTGAAAGCGGCTTCAAGATGAACATCCCGGAAAACCTGACCAATCTTGGCGAGGTCTACAATCTGTCGATTCAGCGTGGCACGCTGACCGATGAGGAACGTTTCAAGATCAACGAGCACATCATTCAAACCATCATCATGCTGGAAACCATGCCGTTTCCGAAAAACATGCAGCGGGTGCCGGAATATGCCGGCGGCCACCATGAGACAATGGACGGAAAGGGTTATCCGCGGCGATTGACCCGGGACGAGATGTCCGTGCCGGCGCGGATCATGGCGATTGCGGACATCTTCGAGGCGCTGACGGCCTCCGACAGGCCTTACAAGAAGCCGAAGTCTCTGAACGAGTCGCTGCGGATCATGGGACAGATGTGCCGCGACAGCCACATCGATCCAGATGTTTTCGCGCTGTTCATCGATCAGAAGATCTACTTGCGTTATGCGGAGGATTTTTTGGATCCGGAGCAAATCGACGCCGTCGATGACGATGCCCTGAAAGCGATCGCGGACGAAATGTCCGCCGCCACGGCGGAGACGGTATCCTGATGGCCTCCGGCACCGAGGACCGCTTGCGCGACTTGGAGAGCCGCTTGGCGCACTTCGAGCGGATGGGCGAGGATCTGTCCGGCGTCGTGGCCGAGCAGGCCGAGACCATTCGCGCGCTTCAACGCCGCGTCGCCGCCCTGACGGGGAAACTGTTGGACCTTCAGCACGCCCAGGACCCGCCGCCCTCGGATCAGAAGCCACCGCCGCACTACTAGGCAGGGCTGGGGAGCGTCCTGGGTAAATCGGGACTTGCGGCGGACCCTCACTTACCCCTAGACCCTTCGCGGCAAACCATCGCGGAACGGACGGGTCATGGAAACCAAACCAAATCTGCTGATCATTGGAGCAGGCGGCGTCGGGGCCGTCACGGTTCACAAGGCGGCGCAGTTCGCGGCCGACTTCGGGAGCATTACCCTGGCAAGCCGGACACGGGCCAAGCTCGAAGCGCTGGCGGCCGACGTCGCGGAACGGTTTCCGGAGGTGACGGTAGAGATACGCACGGTGAACGCCAGGGACGCCGCTGACGTGGAAGCCCTGATCAAATCGGTCGACGCCGGCGTGGTGGTCAATGTCGCGTCGCCCTACTGCAACAAGGCGATTGTCGATGCCTGTCTTGCGACCGGTGCGCACTATCTCGACACGGCTGTGGCGGAAGAAGAGCATGTCGAGAACATGCCGGCCCCCTGGTATGAAATTTTCGAATTCACGCGCCGCCCGGCCTTCGCGGAAAACCGCCAAAACGCCGTTCTGGGGATCGGTTTCGACCCGGGCGTCGTCAACGTGTTCTGCGCCTATGCCGCCAAGCACCTGCTGGACGAGGTCGAGAGCATCGACATCATCGATGTGAACGGCGGCGATCATGGCCGCTATTTCGCCACCAATTTCGACCCCGATACGAACTTGCGGGAAATCCGCGAGGATGTGGTCTTCTGGGAGGACGGCGGCTACAAGACGATCAAGCATCATTCCCGGAAAATGACCGTGACGTTGCCCGTGGTCGGCGAGCACACGGTCTATTCCATGGGGCACGACGAACTGCATTCCCTGCCGTACAAGTTCCCGAACGCAAAGCGAATCGAATTCTGGATGGGGTTTGGGGAACGCTATCTCCAGGTTTTCGACGTGCTGGAAAATCTCGGTCTGACCTCCAGCATTCCGGTCGAGGTGGAGGGGCAGATGATCGCCCCCGTAAAGATGGTCAAAGCGGTGCTGCCGGATCCGGCATCGCTGGCGGCAGGCTACCGGGGGCAAGTCTGCATCGGCTGCGACATCCGGGGCACGAAGGATGGCGCGCCGCGCCGTGTCTTCGTTTATTCCACCTGCGATCACACGGCCTGTTACGAGGAAGTCGGTTCTCAGGCGATTTCCTATACCACCGGCGTTCCGGCGATGACGGCCGCCCTGCTGCTGGCGCGCGGTATCTGGAATCCGGAGACACTGGTGAATGTCGAGGAATTGGACCCGGATCCGTTCCTGGATTTGATGCCGGACGTCGGGATTGGTTGGTCGGTGATGGATTTGCCGCTGGATGGCGGCTGGCCCGATGCCGACAGCTAAGGCAGGGGACGCGTTTGCCGGATTCGATCCGGCCCGCGTTCCTTCACCCTGTTATGTCATCGACCTTGTAAAGCTTGAAGAGAACCTGCGGATCCTGGCCCACATCGCAGACCGGGCCGAAGTTGAGGTTCTACTGGCGCTAAAGGCGTTTTCCTGTTTCGCGGTCGCCGATCTGGTGGGGGACTACCTTCACGGCACCGCGGCCAGCGGCCTTTGGGAAGCGAAGCTTGGGCGGACGCGGTTCAAAGGGGCGCTGCATACTTTCGCGCCCGGGTTGAAGCAGGACCATCTGCGCGAGATCGAAGATCTCTCCGACCACCTTATCTTCAATACTGCCGGACAATGGGGGCGGTTTCGCGGGGAGGTCTCGGCAGACGGCCGCTGCGCCTACGGTCTGCGGATCAACCCGCGGCACAGCGAAGCGGAAACCCCGCTCTACGATCCGTGCGCGCCCTGGTCCCGTCTCGGCGTCCCGCCCACGCAGATCGCCGACGAAGACCTGACCGGGATCAGCGGCTTTCATGTCCATGCCCTCTGCGACCAGGGTTTCGCACCGTTCGACCGGCTGCTGTCGGCGACGGAGAAGGCCTTTGGCGGCCGGTTCGGGGCCATCGACTGGATCAATCTGGGCGGCGGTCAGTTGCTGACGGCCGACGATTACCCGGCATCGGATTTGATCGACCGCCTGCGCGCGTTTCGGGCCCGGACAGGATTGCGGACCTATCTGGAACCGGGCACTGCCGTCGCCCTGAATGCCGGGGCCCTAGTCACCGAGGTGCTGGATACCGGATGGAACGACGGACACTTTGCGGTCGTGGATTGTTCGGCGACCTGCCACATGCCCGACGTGATCGAGGCGCCATACACGCCGGATGTACTGGGCGGCGACACCCTCGCCGACGCCGGCACGGCGGAGGCCGAAGACCCGTCGGTCCTGCGTCTGGGCGGCCCGACATGCCTGGCCGGCGACGTCATCGGAACCTATCGCTTCGGCGCCGTGCCGGCTGTCGGCGACCGGCTGATGGTGCTCGATCAAGCCTATTACACCATGGTGAAGGCCAGCACCTTCAACGGCACGCCGTTACCCGCTATTGCCCTTTGGGACCGGCACAACGACAAGGTCCGGATTATCAAAGAGTTCGGTTACGAGGCTTTCGAAGGCCGGCTCTCCTAACGTCAGCCGTTCTGGACCTTGGCGACATCGGCGACGGCGCCGCCGGTCAGTAGCTCCAGATCCGACGGCTTCAACTCGAAGACGGCGTTCGGCGTCCCGGCGGATGCCCAGACGGTGTCGTACTGCAGCAGGTCCCGGTCGATCAGGGCTGTTGGTTTGGTGACATGGCCCACAGGGCCAACGCCGCCGATCACGAAGCCCGACTTCTCGCGCACCCAATCCGGATCCGCGCGTTTGATCTTTTGCCCCAGGACGGTTTTCACCTTCTTCTCGTCCACCCGGTTGCTGCCGCTGGCGACCACCAGCACCGGCGTTTCGTCCGCGGCCTTGAAGATCAGGGATTTGGCGATCCGCGGGACCGTGCAGCCGATGGCGGCCGCGGCATCTTCGGATGTTCGGGTGCTTTCCTCGAACTCCAGGACCTCGTAGTCGGGGCCCAGGACCTCTTGCACATAAAGGGCTTTCGCGGCGGTGGCTTTGCGCATGATGTATCGCTTCCTATCTCGGGCGGGCGGCGCCGCGCGGTTTGCTGACCGGTTTTCCGCGCAGGACTTCGCGGTACAGGGTGAAGAGACCGGAGCCGACGATCAACAGAATGCCAGTCCAGGTCGTCGCGTCGGGGACTTCCCCGAAAAACCAGAATCCCCAAACAACGGCCAGCAGCAAAGCGGTGTACTCAAAGGGGGCGATCAGGCCCGCTTCGGCGATCCGGTAGGCCTGCGCCAGGGAGTAAGCGATGACCGCCGATAGAACGCCGATCAGCGCCATCGTCGGGTAGTCGTCCACCGGCGGCCAGACCCAGGGCAGGAACAGGAAATTCAGACTGGGATGCACGCGGTCGACAAAACGCCCGTCGCCGACCGCCAGGAACATCAGTACACAGACCAGAATGAAGGTGAAGTGGATGGTAATGCCCAGCACGGAAGCGGGCTCGGAGACGCCCAGCCGCCGGGTCATCATTTGCATCATGGCGTAGGAGAGGGCGCCCAGGATCGGGCTGATGGCAATCCATTGGAACAGGCCGGAGCCCGGGCGAAGCATCACCACAACGCCGGCGAATCCGATAAACACCGCGCCCCACCGGTACCAGCCGACCTTTTCTCCCAGCATCGGGATCGAAAGGATGGTGATGAACATCGGCGCGACGAAGAAGATCGCGTTGGCTTCGGCCAGCGGGATCTCGGCCAGGGCGACGAAGTACAGCGAATTCGCCATCACGACGAAGAAGGCGCGCAAGGTCAGCAGAGGCAGGCGGCTTGTGACCAGACGGCTCCAAGCCCGTTCGTAGTGTACCAGAACCAGCATGAAGGGCAGTGCCCCGACGGACCGGATCAGCACGATCTCGTGCAGGGGATAGTCGCGGCTGATGCCTTTGATCAGGGCGTCCTGGATCGAGATCGCCGTCATCGCGATCAGAATGGCGAGGATGCCAAATCCGTTGCGATTACCACTGACGGCCGTTCCGTTCACCCGATCCCCCACTGTGTCATAGCCCCATACCGTCGTAACAGACGGGCATCCGCTCCAAAGATCAAGCGAGGGATTGGACGACACCGCAACAACTGTTGTGGCTCTCTGTCAAAGCTGTGATCGCGAATTGTGTTGCTCTCGGCGGGCGGACATGGTGCGTCACCCTCCGAGTTATTCGCCCTCATCACCGGACCGTGCCACCATGACCGACCCCGCATCCGAAATCATTCTTCACAATTATCCTCAATCCCCCGTCGCGGAGAAGGTCCGTGTCGCGCTGGGCATCAAGGGACTGGCCTGGCGCTCGGTTGAGATCCCGCGGCTGCCGCCCAAGCCGATGCTCACCAAGTTGAGCGGCGGATATAGGCGTACCCCGGTGATGCAGATCGGCGCCGACATCTATTGCGACAGCCAATGCATCATTCGCGAGCTCGAACGCCGGCATCCGACGCCTGGTTTCTTTCCGACGGAAGACGCGGGGCTGATGTGGTGTCTCAGCCGGTGGACCGACGGCCAGTTGCTGGATCTGGCTGTAAAGGTCGTGCTGGGCGCCGGGGTCGACGATTTGCCGGCGGACTTTGCCGAAGACCGGGGGCGGCTGTATCTTGGCGCGGATTGGGCCGAACGGCTGCGCGCGGCCAACGCGGAACTGCCGCATCTGGTTTCTCAAATTCGCGCTCCGCTTTCGTGGCTCGACCGGCAGCTTTCGGACGGTCGCCGCTTTCTGCTCGGGAAGGATGCCGCGGCCATCGATGCGCAGATCTACTACTGCGTCTGGTTTCTGCGTGGCCGCTGGCCCCAGGGGCCGGCCTTCTTGTCCGAATTCGAAAACCTCCTGCGCTGGGAATCCGCAATTCAGGAGGCGGGGCACGGCACTTCGGCCGAGATGTCCCCGGAACAAGCGATAGAGCGGGCCGCGGACTGCTCCCCGGTCGCGGTGACGGCCGAGGACCCGAACGACCCTCAGGGTCTGGAGCTCGGCCTGGCGGTTGTGGTGTCCCCGGATGTCGACGGTGGCGAACAACCGGTCGAGGGCGCGGTTGTCGCGGCAAACCCCGAGACGATCACCCTGCACCGCGCCGAGCCGGACGTTGGAGACCTGCACGTGCACTTTCCGCGCGCCGGGTACAAGGTGGTTCGGGCTTAGACTGCCGTTCCGTCACCGGGATCCATCTGGATCGACCGACCGGTCCAGATGCCGGCAGCGCTAAAGGTGCGGGTCGTCACAAGCCGGAGCAATGCGCTTGGGATCTCGACCGGTTCCGGATTGGGAACGGTCTCCCAACGGGTCAGCGGGTGCGGCAGGGCAACCCGGCGAAATAGGACGCGTAGTCCTGCAGCCGTACCCCGTCTTCTTCCGTGAACATGATCTCCGCCAGGCGGTGATGGCGTTTTTGTCCAGGGGTGCTGCCGTCCCGGGATGACCAGAGCTCCTTCAGCGCATTCAGCAGATAGGTCTCGTCTTGCGCGCTGAGGAAAGGGGTATCCCGCCAAGGGTTGCTGCGTTCGCCGCCATGGCAGCTTTCGCACCGGTCAGCTCCCGCGGGTTTCGGGTGGGGCGTCGCTGCGGTCGGCGCCGCGCATTCCTGGTTTGAGTAGTAGCGCGCCACCGCCGTCATCTGACCGATGGAAAGGCGTTTGGAAATGTCGTTCATCACAGGGTGGATCCGTGCGGCGACCACCTCTTGTTCGTAGACGACTTCCTTGAGTTTGAAGTTCCGCATCTGGCGCAACAGATATTTGTACTTCTGACCGGCGATCCTAGGAATCCCGGGAGCGGCGATTCGCCCGTCCAGGCGGTGACACTGAGTGCATTCATAGGCCGAGATGATTTGGACGGCGACACCGCTCTCCTCAGCGGCGGCGGGTCCGCAGGCGAGTATTGCAAGGCAGATTGCCGCAAGTTTCTTTAACGATGTCATAGGGTGCCATATCGCGGTTTCGATCGGAGTTAGCGAAACCTAGGCGAACAATGTTAAAGTATTACTAAATTACAATCTATGCGGATAAGGCTATTCCGCACAACCCGGAAACATGATACGCGACCTGATTGGCAGCGCTAATCGGCGCCCTCGAGTTTGGGCTTTTCAGCGCGTCGGCGGAAGGGATGCGCGCACTGTTGCAGGAAGCCGTCCGGCATGGGTTCGTGGATCCCGATATCTTGTGGCGGGCGGTAGTTTCCGCGGAAAAACGTGCCGAAAAGCTGGTCGAAAAGCACCAGGTTCTCACCGTAGTTCTTGTTGCCTTCCTCGAGCTTCTTGGAATGGTGCCAACGGTGCAGTTCTGGCGTATTGAAAACCAAGCTCAACCACCCGAAACGCATATCAACATTGCAGTGGGTCAGAATGCCGATGAACGCGGTGATCGCGCTGACCCATTTGAAAATCTCGACCGGCGCGCCGATCAGGAAAAGAAGCGGTTGGCTGAGTATGATGCTGGCGGCGGTATCGACGAAATGAAACCGGCCGGTGTTGATCACTGTCAACCGCCGGGTGCTGTGATGGATCGCGTGGAACCGCCACAACGGCGACCATTCGTGCGCCACCCTATGGGCCGTATAGAGACCGGCTTCCGCGATCACCAGACCCAGGATAACCTGCGCCCAGAGCGGCCAATGCGTCGGCCAAATCGCACTGGCCTCAGGCGACAGCGCTTCGGCAGCGCCGAACACCGTGCCCACCGCAACCAGCACCTGAACGGCGCCCTTATTCAGGAAGGTGTGGCTCAAATCGGTCAGGATCTGACCGTCATTCGGGAGCCAGCTTCGTTCGAACGGCTTCAGGTGTTCCAGAAGAAACAGCGTCAGCGCCAGACCGAGATACAGCACGTTGAACCACAAAAACGCGTGTTCCTGCTGCATGACCTGTGCGTTCAAGGCGATACAAGAGATGAAGATAGCCGGCCACAGCCCATATGCGGTTGCCGTGGACGCCGCGTTGCGCAAGTTCATGCTCTCTGTATCCCCCGAAACAAACTGTGAAGCGAGACCCGGTAGTCCTTATCGCCCGTCTTCGGTGCGCCGCGCAAGGGCGTCCGCTTGTGTGGGCGTGAGTGTCGCAAGCAGAGCGGGCAGGACCAGAATTGTCGATACCAAGATAGCGGCAATTCCGATCAAAAGAAGTTGTCCCATACTGGCGAGGCCTTGGTTTTGTGCAATCGACAACGTGCCGAATGAGACCGCGGTCGTAAGCCCGGAAAGTACGATCGCGCGCGGCGTCGACGAGGTCATCACCGTTGTAAGCCGCCGCTCTTCGCGCCACCGCATGATCATATGGACGCCGTTGTCCACACCGAGCCCGAGGATCAACGGCAGGACAATCACATTGGCGAAGTTGAAGGGGATGTTGAAAGCGACCCCGGCGCCTGTTGTCACCAGCCCGGCCAGCAACAGCGGGGTCATCACCAGCAGACTGTCGCGAACGGATCGAAGGACAAGGAACAGGACAACGGCGATTCCCGCCACGGCGATCGCCAAGGCCTGAAAGAACGCGGTGACAATAATGTCCGCGATACCCACTTCCAGCGCCGGCGTTCCCGTCGCATTTGGGTAAAGCGCCTGGACCGCTTCCACGAATTCCCGAAGCGCCTCGTGATCGGTGAGGGCGCCGGTTGGAGAGACTGCAACCCGCAACTGGCCATCTGCGCCTTGATTCATGCTGCGGATGGCGTCCGGCACCGCGTCGTAAGTCAGCGGTTCGGCCGATAAGGCGACCTTCAGAACCGCCAAGGTGTCGGGCAGATGCCGGGTCAGCGCCGCTTCGAACCGTGCAAGTCCTTCGGGATCCTGACCAATCGCTTCCAAAGCCTGGCGCAGGGTGCGCAGCCGTTCGGTCAAACCCGGTTCGGCATAGGCGGCGGCGTCATCGAAGACACGGATCAGACGTGCCAGGGCGTCCGCGCGCGCCGCGTCGGAAAGATGATCTTCCGTACCGGGCGGGTTCAGCGAGGGCCAAAGAACAAAGGCGGCGTCTTCCAGAATCAGGAGTTTGTCCTCCTGATCGCCGGGGACTGTGTCCTGCGGCGTCTCTGCTTCGCCGACCTGCGGCAAGGCTTCGAGCCGCCGTTCCGCCGTCCGGGCCGCGGCGAGATCCGGGACCATGACGGATAAGGAGTAGGACGTGACCCAACCGTCCTCCTGAAGATCGAGAAAGGTCTGAACCGACTCCGATTGCGAGCCCTTAAGACCAAGCGTGTTGAAGTCGAAGGACGTGCTGGTCGCGAGAACGGCGCTGCCGATCGCCAGCATGGCTGCCGGTACAACGATGTAGCGCCTGGATCCGGTGACGGTCCGGGACAAAAGCGCCGCTCCCGGAAGCGTCGAGGGTGTGCCGTCCGCAAACGAAACCCCCAGCAGACGGGTCAAGGCTGGCAGTAGGGTGAAGGCTGTCATCGCCGCAACGAGCAGCCCGATCGCGGAGATCACACCCAGTTCCGCCAGGCCCCGGTAGTCCGTGGGGAGGAACGACAGGAACCCGATCGCTGTGGTCGCCGCTGCAAGACCGACCGCCCGTCCGGTTCCCCGAACGACTGTCGCCGCTTGCGCAACCGGGCCGCTCTCGCTGTCCGACTCCGCAAACCGAAGCATGACATGAATAGCGAAATCGATCCCCAGTCCCAAGAACAAGACCGCGAACGCGATGGAAAGCATGTTGAGCGTGCCGACGCTCGCGGCAGCGGCTCCGGCGGTCAAAACCAATCCGCTCAAAAGGGTGATCAAGCATGCTGCAATCGTGCGCGCCGACCGAAAGCCCCACCATAAAAGCAGTGTCAGGAAGACCAACGAGAGGCATCCGGCGACCTGAACGCTGGTGAGGGCGCTTTGCAGTTCTTCATGACTGAGCGCGCCACGCCCGGTCATGCGTAGTTTCATCCCGTTTTCGGCTGTGATGCCCAGTTCCTGCGCCGCGCTGCGGATAAGCCTGGATCCCTCGGCTTCCGCTCCCTTTGCGCTGCCGTCGTCGAGGAGGCCCTGGACGATAAGAATGCCCCGGGTGGGGGCTGCCGCCGGACCGAAAAGCAACGCCCGCCAGGAGACCGGCATCGGGAGGTCCTGCCTATGAGCCCGAACGGCCTCTTCGAGAGGCGTAAAAAAGCGCTGGAACGCATCGGCCGAAGGCCTCTCGGACTTCGGCGCCGTCAGTTCCGCAAGCGTTGCGACCCCTGCCAGCGTCGGCGACTGCGCCAGGGCCGCCAGCGCCGGTTGCGCGGTGAGCAGACTATCGGACACTTGTATAAGCGACGGCACATCCAGCCGCAGTAAACCGTAGCGGTTGGCGAACTCTGAGAATTGCGGCGCATCCACGCGCCGGTAAAGGTCGGTCCGTTCTGAAAGTTTCTTTTGCAACGCGACCACGGCCCAGGCTACAGAATCCGCGTTTTCGCCGTCGATCACGACAACATTCAAGCGTCTTTGATCGGGTAGTGACTGCTTATAGGCATTGTAATTTCTTAAAAACGTAACATTTTCCGGGATGAGTTTGGTTGTGTCGCTCTCGAGCCCGAGCGTGCTCGCTGCGTACCAGCCTGAAGCCATCGTCGCGACCGCGCATCCCAACACAATGCTCAGCGGACGCCGTAAGGCCAATGCAGTCAAGGCGATGGCAAGTCGTATCAGCGGTGTGTCGCGGCTTTGCACGGGTTTGTTCGTCCCAATGGCGGGGCGTCGTTTGCCCAGTCTGTTCTACGTCAATGCCGGTGTGGGGACGCACCGGTCTATTGCTTTTTGTTGTAAGAGGTCTGACCGGATGCCATTCCGTTTGCAAGTTTATCGTACCCTTGGCCGGCACATATACATGGCGGCCGTCGCGTTTGTGTTTGTCGGGGCCCTTTGGCAGGGGCAGCCTGCCGCCGCACAGCCGCTCAACGCCCCGGAAAGCGTGGTCGAACACTTCCAGGACGGCCTCCTCTACACGATTCAGAACTACGCCTCGATGGACTACGATACCCGTGTCGAAAGCATGGAAGCGCTGATTTCCGAGACGTTCGACGTGCCGCGGATCGCGCGAACCGTTTTGGGGCCGGTGGCCTACCGGTCCTTGGATGATGCCGGCCGGGAAGCCTATTTGCGGCTCTTCACCCGGTACATCGTCGCCACCCAGACCCGGCGCATCCGCGAAACCAGCGGCCAGAGTTTTTCCATCGAGGGGCAGCGCGACGGCGCCCGCCAGTCGATCATCGTAGACGGCCTGTATAAGAAGGGCGCCGGGTCCGAGACCCGCGTCTCCTACGTGCTGATTCGGCAACCGGAAGTCTGGCGCATCGTTGACGTCATCGTTGACGGCTCCGTCAGCGAAGTCTCTCTGCGACGGTCGGAATTCGCGGCTGTCGTGCGTGATCAGGGGGTATCGGGACTGTTGAACGAGTTGAACGTGAAGATTGCGGAGCTCAGAACCGACGCCCTGACGGCGGGAGAAGAACAATGACCGAAGGTTCCGGCGTGAAATCGAAAAAGCCGGCCGTCTCGGGCAGAGACGTAATGGGCCATGGGACTTTTATCGCATCCCTGATCGGCAGCACGGGGTTGGTCTTGGCGGTCTTCGTCGCGTTCGCGACCGCATCGGGCGCGTTCGATGTGTGGCTGTGGGAATTGATTATCCAATCACGGCCGACGAACGATTACTTCGATCCAGCCCGACTGTTGATCATATGGGGAATGCTGGGCCTATGGCTGATCGGTGTCGGCGCGGCGCTGGTTCTTTGGCGTCGGTCCGCGCATGAAGCTTTGCCGGTTGATAGTGCGGCGTTCGTCACGATCGCCGCCGCGACGGTCATCATGGTGCTGTACACCACGTTTCACCTTTCCTGGATCACCTATCCCGATTGGGTTTGGCAGGAAGACGGGGCTTTCGAGTATCTGACGGTCGCCATCCTGGTTGTTGGCAGCGTCTGCATGTTCGCTTCCGCCCCAAGGATCGGGGACAGGCACGGGAAATGGCCAAGAATGGTGCTGTTGGGTTTCGGCGTGTTGCTGTTCCTGGCGGCCATGGAGGAAATCAGCTGGGGGCAGCGTATCCTCGGCATTGAGACGCCGGAACCTTTGAAGGCGGTCAACGCTCAGGAAGAGATCAACGTCCACAACCTCTTCGTCGGCTATAATGAGGTTATCCGCATGGTGCTGGCGCTCTCTATCTCGAGCGTCTTCCTGGTATGTGCGCAGCAGCCGCGCCTGTTGGATTGGTTCCGATTGGACGCCATCCTTCCGGACGGCCGATACCTGTATTTCCCCATCGTGTTGATCCCGGCGCATGTCTATGACGAAATGTTCGAGCAGGTACTGTCTTTCCTGATTCTGTTCTACTCCGTCGACATAGCGTTTCGGGCCTTCGGCGTCCGCTGGTCGGAACGCGCGGCGGTGCGTAAACCATCTTCTTACCCCGCGGAGTGATCCGACCCTGTACGTCGGGTCACAATACTGATTACGCACCTCCGATTGGCAGGAGTGCCGGGCCGGTTTAGAGCATCGGCATGTCCACACTCCACCCGCACACGCAAACCGTGACACCCGCGAGGCTTTCGAAGGCGCGGGCGGTCCTGGCCTTTTCGCTTGGCTGTACGTTCTTTGCCTACGCTTTCGTGCAGCGGGTCGCCCCCAGCGTCATGGTTGACGAGTTGATGCGCGACTTCGCTGTCGGCGGGGCCGTCCTCGGCAATCTCTCGGCGTTTTACTTCTACGCCTATTCCGGCGTGCAGATACCGGTCGGCATTTTGATGGACCGTTTGGGGCCGCGCCGGCTCTTGACCTTCACACTGCTGCTTTGCGTCGTGGGGAGCGCGTTGTTCGCCTATAGCGACGATGTCGCCACGGCCTCGCTGGCCCGTGCGATCATTGGCGGCAGCGTCGCCTTCGGCTATGTCGGGACCATGACGATTGCCGCTCAGCAATTCTCACCCCAGCGTTTCGCACTGTGTGTCGGCATCCTGCAAGCGGTAGGGATGGCCGGTGCCGTAATCGGACAGGCCCCGTACCGGGTGCTCGTGGATAATACCGGCTGGCGGGACGCTTTGCTTTGGACGGGAGGCGCCGCTCTTTTGCTGGCGTTGGCGATTTGGGTCGTTGTCCGGGACGGCGAAAGACATGTCGAGCCCGGCGGAAAACTGCTGGATGGCATTCGCCAAGCGTTACGAAACAGAGAAACCTGGCTCAACTCACTGGTCGGCCTTGCCCTGACGGCGCCCATGCTCGCGTTGGGAGGTCTTTGGGCCGTCCCATTCTTGACGACGGTTCACGGGCTTCCAAAGACGGAGGCGGCGACGGTGGCGTCCAGTCTGTTCATCGGATGGGGGATAGCCGCTCCGTTCGTCGGCGGCCTCTCCGACCGGATTGGCCGGCGGAAGCCGATACTTATTGTCGGTTTGGCAATGTCGATCGGTGGGCTTTCGGTCTTGGCGTTGTCGCCGACACTCTCGGTCCTGGCGCTCTACATCACGTTCGCGACAACCGGGGTTGGGGGGGCGACGATGATTCTCACCTTCGCGCTCTGCCGGGAGACCACGCCGCTTTGGGCCCGGGGCGCGGCGCTCGGCGTGGTGAACGGCGCGGTGACGGGAAGCGGGGCGCTTTTTCAGCCGCTGCTCGGCTGGGTCCTCGATTACCACTGGCTGGGTGCGGAACTGGACGGTGCCCGCATATACACTTTTGAGGGCTATCAATTGGCGATTGCGTGTTTAGTGTGTTCTTCGTTGATCGCTTTGGTTGCAGCATTAATGCTCAAAGAAACATATTGTAAACAACAGAGATGATGATCAATGCATTGAAAACATAAAATAACAGTTAACCGCGTATGCACTCGAGAAAAATAAATCTGTACAAATCGACGTAAAAACTCTTTTCTAATAATACATCCGGAAGTATTCTAATACCTACTGAGGCATTCGAAGGGATTGGGGGTGATGTTCGACTGGTGGGGACCATGTTCGGACATCTTGATTGACACCTTCAGTCGGGGGACTCGACATGCTTTGGAAAACACCACCTGAATCTGACCAGTTCAAACAGATGCTGGACGATGTGCCGGTCGCTGTTATGACCTGTACGCTGTCCGATTTTCGGATCGACTATGTCAACGCAGAGAGCATCCAGCGTTTGCGTGACATCGAACATGTTTTGCCGTGCAAAGCCGACGACATCGTCGGTCAGAGTATCGATATCTTTCACAAGGACCCGTCGCACCAGCGGAAGATGCTCAGCGACCCGTCAAACCTGCCGCATCGGGCCTTGATTGAGGTTGGCGGAGAATTTCTGGATCTCCATGTGACGGCGCTGCAGGATCCGAACGGCAAGTATCGCGGGCCGATGCTGGCCTGGAGTGTTGTGACCGACAGGGTGAAAGCGGAAGCGGCCGGCCGGCAGCAGCAGCAAATGCTGAACCAGTTGCCCTTGGCGGTGATGTTCGTGGAGCCGAAAGAGTTCACCATCACTTTTGCGAACAAGGCCAGCGTCGACACGCTCCGCGAGCTCGAAAGCCTTTTGCCCTGCAAGGCGGACGACCTGCTCGGACAATGTGTCGACATTTTCCACAAGAACCCGGCCCATCAGCGCGGGATCCTGAGCGATCCGTCGAACTTGCCGCATCACGCGCACATCAAACTGGGCGACGAGACGCTGGATCTGCGGGTCAGTGCGGTGATGGATGAGAAGGGCAACTACTCCGGCGCGATGCTTTCTTGGGCCGTCATCACAAGCCAGGTGAACCTGGCAACCTCGATGACGCGCATGGCCGATGCTGTGTCCGGTTCGTCGGACGAGATGAGGAACTCGGCGCAAATGCTGGCGGCAAGCGCCGAGGAGACCTCTACGCAGTCGCAGACCGTGGCGTCTGCGGCGGAGCAGCTGACGGCGTCGATTTCTGAAATCACGGCGCAGATGACGCGCGCGACCGAGTCGACGTCGGAAGCCGTCGAACAGGCGAAACGGTCCAATGACATGGTTCAGGGGCTGTCGAATTCCGCGAACAGAATCGGCGATGTGGTTAACCTGATCACGGACATTGCCGCGCAAACGAACCTGCTGGCGTTGAATGCGACCATCGAGGCTGCCCGAGCGGGCGATGCCGGCAAAGGGTTCGCGGTGGTGGCCAACGAGGTGAAGACGCTGGCGACGCAAACCTCCAAGGCGACCGAAGAGATCGCCTCTCAGGTTGCCGCCATTCAAGGGGCGACCAGCGAGGCGGTTTCGACGATCGCGGCAATCGCCAAGATGATCGACCAGGTCAGTCAGATCGCGACGGGGATTTCAGGGGCGGTCGAGGAGCAGTCCGCCGCAACCCGCGAGGTCACCATGAATATCAACGGTGTGACGCAGGCTTCCACGGAGACTGGAAGCGCCGCGTCGCAGATGCTCACGGAAGCCGAGTCTCTCGCCACCAATTCCGTTGAGTTGAAGAAAGAGGTCAGCGAGTTCCTGGAGACCATCGGCAAATAGGCCGATGCACCAGGCTGAAGCGTCAAACGGCGGGATCGTATTGGGTCCCGCCGTTTTCGCATGGCTATTCTTCAGGGAAGCTCCATAGGGGGCTGGAAAGCCGAGGGCCGCTGTGCCAAAACCCCCGCGCAAGCGGTTCCGCACAGGGCGAACCGCTATGACTGTTGGATTTTCACGTGACCGATCCCGCCGCCAATGCAAACGAACCGCTGGTCCTGGCGGTGCCGAAGGGCCGCATTCTGAAGGAACTGCGGCCTTTGCTGAGGGAAGCCGGGATCGAACCGGAACCTGCCTTCGACGACCCCGCCGCGCGGCAATTGCAGTTCGGGACGAACCTGCCGTATCTGACGATCATTCGCGTGCGCAGCTTCGATGTCGCCACCTTCGTTGCCTTCGGCGCTGCGCATCTGGGAGTGGCCGGGAACGATGTCCTGATGGAATTCGACTACCCGGAACTGTATGCACCGGTCGATTTGGGGATCGGCCATTGCCGTCTGTCGGTGGCAGAGCCGGCGGAGATGATCGGCAGTGACGATCCGAGCCAATGGAGCCATATCCGGGTCGCGACCAAATATCCCGGGGTTACGCGGAAATACTTCGAGGCGCGCGGGGTCCAGGCGGAATGCATCAAATTGAACGGGGCGATGGAATTGGCCCCGGGCATGGGACTGTGCAGGCGCATCGTCGATCTGGTTTCGACGGGGCAAACGCTGAAGGACAACGGATTGGTCGAGATTGAGAAGATCGCCGACGTGACAAGCCGCCTCATCGTCAACCGCGCCGCCCTAAAGACCCGTCCCCTGGAACTTGGTCCCTGGGTCGACCGTTTCTCCGAGGTGGCCCGTGCCGCGTAAACTCTTCACAGATCGGGACGGGTTCAACGCGGAGTTTACCGCGCTTCTGGGCCTAAAGAGAGAGATGGAGGAGGATGTCGATCAGGCCGCCGCCGACATCCTTGCCGCCGTGCGAGCGCGTGGCGATGCCGCTGTGGTCGAATACACCAACCGGTTCGACCGGATGGAGATCTCGGCATCGGATCTGGCTGTTTCAAACGCCGAGATCGACGCCGCGGAAGCGGCCTGTTCGCCGGAGACGCTCGATGCCTTGCGGATCGCTGCGGACCGAATCCGCAGCTACCACGAGCGCATGCTGCCGGACTCCTTTTCCTACACGGACGCGGCGGGCATCGAATTAGGGGCGCGCTGGACGCCGATTTCCGCCGCAGGTCTGTATGTGCCGGGCGGCCTTGCCGCCTATCCGAGTTCGGTGCTGATGAACGCCATTCCGGCCGCGGTCGCCGGTGTCGAACGCCTGGTCATGGTCGTGCCCACGCCGGACGGCGTGCTTAACCCGTTGGTCATGGCGGCGGCGAAACTGGCGGGTGTCACCGAGGTCTATCGCATCGGCGGTGCGCAGGCGGTCGGCGCCTTGGCCTATGGGACGGAAACGGTCCGGCCGGTCGACAAGATCGTCGGTCCGGGTAACGCCTATGTGGCGGCAGCGAAACGGCGTGTCTTCGGAACCGTGGGGATCGATATGATCGCCGGGCCGTCGGAGATCCTGGTGGTCGCCGATGATGCGAACGATCCGGACTGGATCGCCGTGGATCTGTTGTCCCAGGCGGAACACGACCCGTCGGCGCAGTCGATCCTGATCACCGACAGCGCCGCCTTTGCGGAAGCCGTCGAAAAGGCTGTAGCGCGCAGGCTGGAAACCTTGCCGCGCGCCGACATCGCGGGCGCGAGTTGGCGCGCGCACGGGGCGGTTATCGTCACGGAAACCATCGACGCGGCCGTGCCGCTGGTCGACCGGATCGCGCCGGAGCATCTCGAACTGGCGGTGGCCGATCCGGATGCATTGAGTTCTCAAATCCGCAACGCCGGCGCGATCTTCCTGGGCCGTTACACGCCGGAAGCGGTCGGCGACTACATCGCCGGTCCCAACCACGTGCTTCCCACGGCGCGCAGCGCGCGTTTTTCCAGCGGTCTGGGCGTGTTGGACTTCATGAAACGGACTTCGCTGATCAAATGCGATGCCGATGGGCTGGCGGCGATTGGCGGTGCGGCGGTGACCCTGGCGGAAGCCGAAGGGCTGCAGGCACATGCACGCTCCATCGACATTCGCTTGAACCGGACGTCCTGATATAGCTTTCTATGAGAACGGATGGGACCGGGAGTACAGGCTGCTCCGCGGACACTGTCCGGTGTGCGTATTCCGTTGGACAGACAATCGATACCGAAGATAGGACGAGGGAGTGGTCATGACCGACTTCGCCGAGCATCACCGGATCCGGGACCTGAAGCTTGAAGAGAAAAACGTCATCAAGCGCAGCCGGGAAGTCGAGCACGAGCGTGCCGTGGCGCTCTACGACCTTCTCGACCGAAACCGGTTCAAACTGGTCGACGGGACGGAGGGGCCCTATACGGTGCATCTGTCCATCGATGACGACGGCAAACGCCTTGTCTTCCGGATTCGGGACGAGGAAGACGCGGCGGATCTCAGCAAAAACAATCTCCTGATGACCCCGTTTCGGCGGCTGATCCGCGACTACTTCCAGATCTGCGAGAGCTACTACAACGCCATCAAGAAGCTTTCGCCGAGTCAGATCGAGACCATCGACATGGCCCGCAGAGGGTTGCACAACGAGGGGTCCGAGATGCTGCGCGACCGTTTGGAGGAGCACTACCTGATGGACAAGGCGACGGCGCGCCGGCTGTTCACCTTGGTCTGCGTTCTGCACATTCGCGGTTAGAGTGAACGGGGAATCGGCCTCATGTTCAGCGACGAGCTTCCGGACGCGGTTTTGTTCTGCTGCACGCAGAACGCCGTCCGGTCGCCGATGGCCGAAGGGATACTGAAGTCGCTGATGGGAACCAAGATTTACGTGGACTCGGCAGGGGTGCGGACCAGCGACGCGGACGGGTTCATGATGTCCGTAATGGGCGAAATCGGCGTCGATATGACCAACCACACGCCGAAAAGCTTCGACGAGCTGGAAGATACCTACTACGACCTGATCATCGCGCTGTCGCCGGAGGCGCAGCACCACGCCATCGAGTTGACCCGGACGATGGCCTGCGATGTCGAGTTCTGGAATACCTTCGATCCGTCCATCATCGATGGCAATCGGGATACGCAGCTGGATGCTTTCCGGCAGGTTCGCGATCAACTGACGCAGCGGATCAAGAAACGCTTTCAGGTCGAGGACGGAACATGAGTTCCGAACGCCCGCCCCTTGTTCTGGCGTCCGCCAGTCCGCGGCGGCTGGAATTGCTGGCCAGGATCGGCGTTGTGCCGGACGCGGTCGTGCCCGCGGAGCTTGACGAAACGCCGTCGAGCGGGGAAATGCCCGCTCTTTACGCCGAACGGGTGGCGCTGGAAAAAGCGCAGGCGGTGGGGGCGGCTCACCCGGAGGCGGTCGTGCTCGCGGCCGACACCGTGGTCGCCGTCGGCCGGCGCATTCTGCCCAAGGCGGAAGACCCGGTGACCGCGCGGGCCTGTCTGAGGCTGCTGTCCGGGCGGCGACACCGCGTTTTCGGCGGATTGGTTGTTCTGCGCCCGGTCGGGGCCGCGCCGGAGCGGAAGGTGCACCAGCGTGTCGTGCAAAGCACGGTGACCTTCAAGCGGCTGGAGGAAAGCGAGATCGACCGGTATATCGACTCCGGCGATTGGCAGGGAAAGGCCGGCGGTTATGCCATTCAAGGCCGCGCCGAGGGCATGATCCGCTTTATCAGCGGGTCCTACAGCAATGTCGTCGGCCTGCCGCTTTTCGAGGTTCGGCAGATTTTTCGGCCCCTGGGCCTTGCCGACTAACTGAAGCGAACGCGTCAGCATGGATTTGGATACCCTTATTGAAGTCTCTCCGGGCGAAGTCCGCATTGCCTGCGTCGACGGCGACGGCGTGCTTCAAACGCTGGAGATCGAACGCACAACCCGGCCCGCCCTGGCCGGGGCGGTCCTGCGCGCGCGGGTGGCGCGGGTGGAGAAGGCTATGCGGGCGGCGTTCGTGGATCTGGGCACGGCGGGTGAGGCGCTTTTGCCGAAGGGGAAGGACGCGGGCGGGAAGCCGGTGACGGAAGGACAGTGGCTTCTGGTCCAGGTCACGCGCGAGGCGCAAGGTGAAAAAGGCCCTGCCGTTACCGCGCGTCCGGTTCTGACGGACCGGTATCTGGCCTATGCGCCTTATGGCCACGGGGTAGAGTTCGACCGCCGCCTGGGACAGGGGCGGGAACGCGCCGATGCCGAACAGGCTGTCGCGGCCGCCGCGCTGGCGGGGGAGGGCGGCTGGAAGGTGCGCCCTCCGGCCGTCGCCGCCGACGCAGCGTTGCTGAACCAGTCGGCCGAGCGTCTGAAAGCGCGCTGGGACGCCATTACGACCTCGAACGCCGGCGCCAAGCCTCTGCTGCTGGAACCCGCGGTCCAGGCGTGGGAGAGGGCCGTACGGGAAGCCCCGCCCGGGGGGCGGATCGCGACCGACGATCGTCTGCTGCACAACCGGATTGAACAAGCGGCCCGGGAGAATTGGCCGGACTTGCTGGCGGATCTGATGTTTCACAACGAGGCCGCGCCCCTCTTCGACGCCGCCGGCGTCGAGGATCAGATCGAAGAGGCGTCGGGCCGAACCGTGCCGTTGATTGGGGGCGGCAATCTGGTTTTTGACGAGGCCGAGGCGATGACCGTCATCGACGTGAACCTGGCCGAGGGTGCAAACGCCTTGCGGGGCGCGGACGCGGCGGTACGGCTGAATGTGCGGGCGGCGGAGGCGGCGGGCCGCCAGATCCGTCTGCGCAACCTTTCGGGCCTCATCGTCATCGATTTCGTCAAGATGCAGCGCCGCGCGGAAGGCAAACGGGTGATCGAGGCGCTGCGCCGCGCCCTGAAGGGTGGTGGCGGCAATGCAGATGTGTTGGGCATGACCGCTGCTGGATTGGTGGAGATCACACGCCAGCGGACCGGCCCCTCCCTGTCGGACCTGACCTTGGCGCCGGTGTCGTCTGATCGCCCGGCAGCGCCTGAAACACTGGCCTGCCGCTTGTTGCGCGACGCGCTGCGGCTGCGCGGCGGCGGGCGGCCCACGCTGACGGCCCCAGCCACGGTGTTGAAGGCCCTGCAGGGCGACCTGGCGGACGCTGTTGCAGAAACCGAGAAACGCCTCGGCCAAGCTTTGGTGATGGTGGAACGGGCGGAGGGAGCCCCGGAAATCCGAATGGAGGTACGTTCATGAGCGATGCAAACCGACGCCCGGCCCTACAGGCTGTAGACGGGTTGGACGCGAAGCCATGCGCGGTCTGCGGACGGCCCGCGCAGGACGCCTATCGGCCCTTCTGTTCCAAGCGTTGCGCGGATGTCGACCTGAACCGATGGCTGGGCGAGCACTACCGGATCCCAACGGAAGAACCCGCCGTCCGCGATCCGGAGGATAATGGCGGCTACTCCTGATCTTCGCCGCGCACCGAACCGAGGGACTTGGATTGCGGCCGCGTCAAAAAACTTTCAGATTTCCGGCAAACCGGGCTGGACACACCCCGGCGATTTCATTATTCAACCCACTCCTTACGGTACGCCGGTTTCCGGTGGCCCCGGGCCCAGATAGCTCAGTTGGTAGAGCATGCGACTGAAAATCGCAGTGTCGGTGGTTCGATTCCTCCTCTGGGCACCATCCTTCCTTTCGAACTAGATCAGCGCATCGCGGCGCGGGCTGCCCGTGACCGGGTATGGTGCTCGCGGGCACATGGCCCCTGTTTCCACCTTGCGAGGGGGCGACTGCGGCAAAAGTGAGCTAGACCGGCTTTTTATTCGTATTAGCTTATAAAACTAATACGACAATGTCTGTCTGGGTCCGAAGGTCCGATCCGTGAGCTTGCCGTTTTTCAGAAACAGACTGGCGATCATTGGCGCTGTTGTCGCGGGCTTGCTGTTCGCAACGCATATCTTCTTGCAGGAATTGTACTTCGTTCGGTCGTCGGAGATCGAACGGTACCGGAGCAGAGCAACCCAGATCACAGATGCGGTTACCCGGTCCGCCGAAATCACCAAGGCGCGGCTCCAGGCGGTCGTGGCGCTTTTCGAGTCAAGCGCAACCGTGTCGGAGCGGGAGTTCGCAAGGTTCGTCGACGCAGCGCGGATCTTCGACCAGGGCCCGCATTTACGGGCGATCGCCGTAATGCCGATGCTTCGGTCGGGGCAATTGGATCTGTTGAACGATCGCATCCGGGACAGTGCCGCTCGCCGGTCCGCGTTCGGTTATCCTGAATGGACGCCGATCGCGGCGGATCTTCGCGATCTATATGCGCCGGTCGTTCTGGCCGCGTCGCCGACCGGTGTGTCCAACATCGTCGGGTATGATCTAGCCACAAACGCGACGCGTCTCCAAACCGCCCTGGATGCCCGCGATACAGGTGAAATCCTCATGACAGCGCCGGTCGTGCTGTCCCAGGACCGGCGCGGCGATCACCAAAGCGTCCTGTTGCTGGCCTATACGCCCAACGGACGTGTCGGGTATCGTGAAAGCGCCGGTCCGGAGAATGGCTATCCGGCATTGGTGGCCATTGGCTACACGCCGGGAAAACATCTCGAAGAACTCTTTGCCGCCTTCAACGATCTGGACTTCTTCATCACGGTTACGGATACGACGGATCCTCGGCAACCCGTCCCCCTATTCCTGGATGCAAGCCCGCCTTCCGCCGAACTGATTTACCAGAGCAACATTGCCTTTTCGGGAAGGGTTTGGGCGATCCAATTCGACAAAACGGTGCCCAGCATTTTTGCCATCGCCCCGACACTGACCTACGGCTCCTACGCTCTGGGTTGCTTGATGATCCTGTTTCTCGGTTATGTCGCGCGCCAGATCGTGGCGAACGAAGCGTCGCTTGAAAATAGGGTGGCCGCACGCACTGCGGAATTGGAAGAAGCTCAGGACCAGCTGAACCTGGCTTTGGTCGATGCGGAACGCGCCAACCAGGCGAAGACCGAGTTTTTGGCGACCATGAGCCATGAGTTTCGAACGCCGTTGAATGCCATTCTGGGGTTTTCGGACGTCATCCATCAGCAGGTCTTCGGCCCGATTGGACCGGACCGATACAAGCAGTATGCGGCGGATATCCACAAAAGCGGCCAGCATATGCTTCAATTGGTGAACGACATCCTCGATCTCTCCGCGATCGAGGCCGGCGCGCTCGAGATGCGTTTCACACCGCTGGACGTCAGCCAAGCCATGGAAGATGTCGTTTCCGTCTGCCGGGAGATCGCGCTGACCAAGGGAATTGGCGTTACTTTTCAACAAACCGGGAGCCTACCGGTGATACTTGCCGATGAGCGGGCGGTGAGACAGGTCCTGATGAACCTCGTTTCCAACGCTGTTAAGTACTCGGCGCAAGGTTCCAAGATCGAAATCTCGGCATTCCCGGCCGGCAATGCGGTCGAGATCCAAGTGAAGGACAGCGGAGACGGTATTCCTGCCGAGAAAGTCGATCGTATTCTGAAGCCTTTCGTCCGCGGCGAATCGAATCCCCACATCAGTCACGATGGCGCCGGTCTTGGCCTGTCCATCGTCAACGTGCTCGTCGCAAAGCACGGCGGGGAGCTTCGGATCGAGAGCGAGGTAGGGGAGGGAACGTTGGTGACGGTGTCCTTCCCCGTCGTTTCCGAAATAGAAAACACCGTGAGCGAGGACATGTCTCCGACGGGAGATGGGCGGGCAGTTTAGACCGGCGGGATGAAGGCGGCACCGTAGCGGAGAACTGCCTCTCTGCTTGGTGCGTCGCTGGGCCGCTCCAACGTGGATTGACGAACGTCAAAAAATGCTTATTTGTAATTTCAGAAATTTTTGAAATTACAGAAAACGATCACATGCATCTCGACCCGCTGCATCAGGACTTCGTACTCCATTTCGGCGAAATGGGGTCTCGTTGGGGCATCAACCGAACCGTCGGGCAGATTTATGCCCTGCTGTTCTTGAGCGAGGAACCGCTCAACGCCGAGCAGATTACCGAGTATCTCGGTGTCTCCCGGTCAAACGTTTCCATGAGCCTGAAAGAACTGCAGGCCTGGAACCTGGTTCGTCTAAAGCATCTACCGGATGACCGGCGCGACTACTTCACCACGCCCGAGGACCTGTGGGAGATCGTTCGCACGCTGGTAGACGAGCGTAAGAAGCGTGAAATCGACCCAACCCTGACGAAACTGCGCGAACTGCAACTGCAGGCCGGGCCGGGATCTGAGGACGATTACGCGCGCAATCGGATCGCTGAGATGGCCGATCTGATCGAGTTGCTGACGACATGGTACGGCGACATGAACCGCCTGGAGACCGACCGCCTCATCCAACTCTTAGGCTTGGGCACGAAGGTTTTGAAGCTGATCGAGACGACAGAGCGCATTGTGCCTCTGAAGGGGCTCGGCAAGGACAAGGCCGAGCGTGGCCAATCGAAAACCGAAACGCCGAAAGGACGGTAAACGATGGATGCCTTGATCCTCTCCCGTATCCAGTTCGGGGCGAACATCTCTTTTCACATACTCTTTCCGACCATCACGATCGCACTCGGCTGGGTGCTGCTGTTCTTCAAGCTGCGGTTCAACGCCAGCGGCGATGAAAAATGGATGGACGCCTACCGGTTCTGGGTGAAGGTTTTCGCTCTGTCCTTTGCGATGGGTGTGGTCAGCGGGATTACGATGAGCTTCCAGTTCGGTACCAATTGGCCGGGCTTTATGGAACGGGTCGGAAACATCGCGGGGCCCTTGCTGGCCTACGAGGTGCTGACCGCCTTCTTCCTGGAAGCCGTATTCCTTGGGATCATGCTGTTCGGCGTTTCCCGGGTGCCGGGCTGGCTGCACACGCTGGCGACGTTTCTGGTGGCCTTTGGCACCACGATGAGCGCCTTCTGGATTCTTGTCTTGAATTCCTGGATGCACACGCCGGTCGGGTTCGAAATGCGGGACGGTGTCGCGCATGCGACCGATTGGCTGGCAATCGTCTTTAACCCCTCCATGCCGTACCGCTTGACCCATATGCTGCTGGCCAGCGGATTGACGGTAGCCTTCGTGATCGCCGGGCTCTCGGCTTTCCGGCGTCTAATGGGCGATCGGTCCGCGGGCGTGCGGGCGGCGTTGAAGTCGGCCGTTGCGATGGCGGCTGTCCTGATACCGGTCCAGATCTTTGCGGGCGACCTGCACGGTCTGAACACGCTTGAGCATCAACCGGCCAAGGTCGCTGCCATGGAGGGCAACTGGGAAACGCGCGGGAACGTTCCGCTGTTGCTGTTCGCCGTGCCGGACGAGGAAGCGCGCGAGAACCGGTTCGAACTGGCGGTTCCGAGCGGGGCGTCGATCATCTTGAAACACGACCCGGCGGGCGTCGTCCCGGGCTTGAACGATTTCGTCGCGGAGGACGGCAGCGTGCTGCACCCGCCGGTTGGAGCTGTCTTCTGGTCCTTCCGGATCATGGTCGGCGTCGGGATGGCCATGCTGGCGGTATCTTGGATTGCAGCCTGGTTTCTGTTCCGTCGAAGAAACGGGGTCGAGGATAACCGGGGACGCTGGCCCTTGCGCGCCCTGGTCGCGATGAGTTTCTCCGGTTGGGTCGCGACCCTGGCGGGTTGGTACACGACCGAAATCGGCCGCCAACCGTGGCTGGTCTCCGGGGTCTTGACCACGGAACAGGCTGTGGCGGATGTGCCCGCCGCGATGGTGGGCACCACGCTGGCGCTCTATCTCGCGGCTTATGCTGCGCTGACGGCGCTGTATGTCGGTGTGCTGTTCTACCTGGCTCGCAAGGCGGCGCGCGCCGACGGAGGCGCCGTTGAAACGGCCCCGCGGTCGGGACAAGCGCCTGTGTCAGCCCTCGTTCCTGCGGAGTAAAAGATCATGACGCTGTTTGGAGACCCGACCCTTTGGCTGCCGTTGGCTTTCGCCGCGCTGATGGGACTTTCCATCCTGATCTACGTCGTGCTCGACGGTTTCGACCTTGGCGTCGGTATTCTGTTTCCCTTCGCCGATCCGGCGGAAAAAGACAGGATGGTCGCTTCTATCGGACCGTTCTGGGATGCTAACGAGACATGGCTGGTGTTGGCGATCGGCCTTTTGCTGGTGGCTTTTCCGGCGGCTCACGGCGCCATTCTGACGGCGTTGTACCTGCCGGTGGCGGTCATGCTGATCGGATTGATTCTGCGGGGCGTGGCCTTTGAGTTCCGCGCCAAGGCGCCGCCGGCCCACAAACCCTCCTGGGACCGCGCCTTCTTCGCAGGTTCGCTGATGACCGGGCTGTCGCAAGGGTTCATGCTCGGCCTCTATATCATGGGGCTCGAGTGGACCATGGCGACAGTCGCGTTTTCCATACTGACAGCGGTCTGTCTGACCGCAGCCTATGCCTTCATCGGCGCGTGCTGGCTGATGATCAAGACGGAGCATGTCTTACAGCAAAAGGCGGTGGCTTGGGCGCGTAGAGGCCTTTGGGGCGTGGTCGGCGGCTTGGCTGCCGTTTCGATGGCTAGCCCCGTTGTCAGTCCGCGCATCTTCGAGAAATGGTTCGCCGTCCCGGAAATCTTCTTTCTGGCGCCTTTGCCGGTTTTCTCGGCGCTGCTGCTTGGCGTTCTATATCTCTCGTTGAAGAACCTGCCGGATGCGCAGGACCGGTGGACCTGGATTCCATTCGCCTCGACGACGGCCCTGTTCGGCTTGGCCTTCGCCGGTCTGGCCTATTCCTTCTATCCCTATGTGGTGCCCGAAAAGCTGACGATCTACGAAGCGGCCAGCGCGCCGGAGAGCCTGTTCATCATTCTTGTCGGGGCGCTCTTCGTCCTGCCGGTGATCGCGGGATACTCGGTGCTGGCCTATACCGTGTTCCGGGGCAAGGCGACGGAACTCAGATACGAGTAGAGCGGCGGCTGACCGCCGGGCCGCTAACGGGCAAGCCGCGTCAGGGTAAACTCCTGGGTGCCGCACCGGTCCGCGCGGCCCGATCCGGTGCCGTCCTTCAAGGTTAGTGAGAACGACTTCGTTCCCGAAGACCAGCCAAGGCCGGTGAAGAAACCGCGGACAGTTCCATTTTCCGATAAGGTCGCGCGCACATTGCCGCCGCCGCCGAAGTTAGAGTTCACGCGCGTATCGAACTTTCCGTTTTCGACATTGACGACCAGTTCAGCGGTCTCGCCCCTTCTGCAAAACGGTGCATTCGGCCAGGTTCCTTGCCGGACATTCTCCCACCGCAAACGCCATTTGCCGTCCATCGGGTGACCGGAATGGCCGGGGGCGAGGGCCGCGACCTGCCGCTGCTCTTCGATGCCGGCGATCTTTGCTTTGGCGATATCGGCATACTTGCCTTGCGGGAAACGCCCCAGATAGGCCTGCAGTTCGGCGACGGTTCGGGCATCCTTTACCTGGTTCCAGAAATCGGTATCCGGGTCGGTTTGCGGCGCTGCAGCCGGCGATTGGGCGGCTGAGCGGCTCACCTGCTGGCTCCGTCGATCGATCGACGCGATCCTCGCCCGTGCCAGGGCGGCGAAGGCGCCGTTCGGATATTGTTCCAGGTAGGCCTCGAAGTCCGCGGCATCCTCGGAGTTTTGGATCGCCTGGAAGAAGGCGGTGTCGGTCTGCCCCAGGGCCGCCGCGTTTCTTTTCTGAATGGCGGCGATCTTCGCGGAGGCCAGAGCAGCGAACAGGCCATTCGGATACTGGCTCAGATAGGCTTCGAAAAGGCCGGGATCATCGGAGTCCTTGATCGAGTTCCAGAAGGTCAGTTCCACGGTATTGTCGGGTTGGGCCGGGGCCGCCGGCGCCGCGACAGGCGCGGGTTGCGGCGCTTCGTCGACGAAGAAGAAGTCGCCGGTCAATGACGAGCTTTCCCAGGGGACTTGCGCATCGTTCGTACGGTCCATCACCGCGATACGGACGGACTTGAAAACGTCTTCCACCTTGGCGCCCGGCGTTTGAATGGCGCGCGCCAGGGCACGGGTGTAGGGACTGTTCTTGCCGCGCCCGTCGGCGGCGACCTTTCCGGGGGCGGTCGAGTACGCGATCAGGGTGCCGGAGGGGGCGTCCATGCGGGCCAGACCGGTGCCCCCGGAGCGTGTGGCGGCCTTGTAGGGATTGTTGCGGCAGGCATCCATGACAACGATGTTTAACCGGTTCCCCGCGTTGCCCAAGGCGTTCAGCAAGGTGGAGGCGGGAAAGCCTTCGAACTCCACATCGATCGAATCCTCGATGCGCGCGTCCACGGGGATCATGTAGTTCTCGCCCTGCGCTTGAATGCCGTGTCCCGCGTAGTAAACGAACCCGACCGCATCCTCGCCGGATTGATTGAGCAGCTTGGAGTAATCGTGAACCGCACGGCGCAAGGCGCGTCTGTCGGCGTTGATCACTTCCATGACCTCAAAGCCGACATCCCGCAGCGTTTGCGCCATCAGGGATGCGTCGTTCGCCGGGTTCGAGAGGGGTTGGTTCCCGTACTCTCCATTCCCAATGACAAGCGCCAAACGGGCATTGGCCCAGGCCGGAGAGAGTGATGCCATGAACAGAGCGGTCGCGAGCACGGTTGCCGCAAGACCGGGCTTTAGCTCTAACTTCAACTTAAGCATCTGGAATCCTTACAGCATTTAAGTCCCTGCGAGTCTTCCCATACCCCTTGTGTCCTCATACTATCAGCAACACGCCGCGCCGTCAGGCATGTATGCAAGGGGTCATTGTGCGAGTTTGGTGAAGGTAAATTCCTGAACGCCGCAGTGTTCGGCCTTGGCCGATCCCACGCCGTTTTCGACGGTTCCGCGGTAGGTGGCGCTTCCGCTGGGCCATTGCGCTCCGACAAAGGTGCCGCGCATGGCGCCGGATTCCGAAAAGGAACCCCGGATGGTCCCGATCCTGCTGAAGCTCGATGAAATGCGCGCCTTGAATTTGCCGTCCTTCACATCGACGACCGCTTCACCCTTTTCCCCATTGCTGCAAAACGCATACATCGGGAGAACGCCGCTGCGGACATTCTTCCAGACCACGCGCCATTTCCCGTCCATGGGATGGCTGGAGGCCGCCGGGGAAAGAGCAGCCACCTGCCGGCTTTCTTCGATGGCGGCGATACGGGCGCGCGCCAGATCCGCGAACGTACCGGCTGGATGGCGATCCAGGTACGTCTTGAAAGACGCGGTTGTGTTTGTCTGACTGGCCTGTTCCCAGGCCAATCTGTCGTCATCGGGTTGCGCTGCTTTGTCCGGCGCGGCCGCGGTTTGTGCGGCGGCGGACCGGGAAGCCTGTTCCGTCCGGCCCTCTAAAAAGGCGATCCTGGCCTTCGCCAAGGAGGCGAATGTCCCGCCCGGATACTGATCCAAGTAGGCTTGGAAATCAGCGGGGTTCTCAGAGTTCTGGATTGCTTGAAAGAAGGCCGTTTCGGACTGCGATCTGGCTTTGTCTTCCTGCTTCGCAATGACCGCGATCTTTGCTTTCGCCAGCCCGGCGAACAGGCCTTCCGGATATTGGGTGAGATAGGCTTCGAACAAGCTGGCGTCCGATGAATCCTTGATGGTGTTCCAGAAGGTCAATTCAACCGTGTTATCGGTTGCCGCCGGCGCGGCCGGCTCCGGCGTTGCGACCGGTGCAGGCTCGGGCTCATCCTCCACGAAAAAGAAATCTCCGGTCAGGGAAGAACTTTCCCAGGGGACTTGCGCATCGTTCGTGCGGTCCATCACAGCGACCCGCACGGTCTTGAAAACATCTTCCACCTTTGCGCCCGGACTGGCGATCGCCCGGGAGAGAGCGCGTGTATACGGGCTGTTCCTGCCACGGCCATCCGCTGCCACCTTGCCCGGCGCCGTGGAGTAGGCGATCAGAGTGCCCGACGGCGCATCCATGCGCGCGAGCCCTGCGCCGCCCGAGCGCGTTGCGGCCTTGTAGGGATTGTTGCGGCAGGCATCCATGACGACGATGTTTAGTCTGTTGCCGGCGTTTTCCAGCGCGCTCAACAAGGTAGAGGCCGGAAACCCCTCGAATTCCACATCGATGGCTTCTTCGATCTGAGCGTCAACGGGGATCAAATAGTTTTCCCCTTTGGCTTGGATTCCGTGGCCGGCGTAAAACACAAACCCGACGGCTTCATCGCCTGCGCGCCCCAAGGTGCGGCTGAACTGTTGGACCGCTTTCCGCATGCTGCGGGCGTCCGCATCGATGACCTCCAAGACCTCGAAACCGACAGTGCGCAACGTGTCCGCCATCAGGACGGCATCGTTCGCAGGGTTGGAGAGGGGTTGGCTTGCATAGGCACCATTGCCGATGACAAGCGCGATGCGCTGTTCGGCTTGCGCCGAGGCTGTCCAGGAAAACGCGAACAGCGCGCAGAAGACAATCGTCGTGAGAAAACGCATTCGAATACCCAAGGCTAAATCATCGCGGCTTTGCATCCACTGTGTCACGAAAAATACAGTGAAAACAATCCCTTGCCCTCGCTATTCTCCAAGGTGGGTGATGAGGGGGGCCCGTCGGTCCGGTTAGCCGCCGGCAGACGGGGCGTTGTCGCCAATCTTTTCGATCGTCAGCAGCATCCGGCAATCGGAGAAAGAACGGGCCTTCTCAATTGGACCGGCCGTGATGGACTGGTTTACCGTGAAAACGAGTTTTCCCCGGCTGGTCACCACGCCCTCGAACTTGCCGTCCTGTGTGACAAGGGCTTCCAATTTCGCCTTGGCGCCCTTGGTGCTGATTACTTCGGTTTTCACAACGCCGTTCTTGACCGCGAAAACAACGTCCAGATTGTCCTTCGATTGCGCCAACGGCGCACAAAAAGGATAGCTCACCTGGTTGCTTGCCGACTTACCGCCTTTGATGACGAGCCGGTATTCACCGTCCAACGGGTGCGCCGGAAGGGCAGGGGTCAAAGCCGCGACCTGCTTCTGCTCCTCGATCCCCGCGATCCGGGCGCGGGCAATGTCTGCGAACTGTCCGTTCGGGAAACGCTGCAGATAGAACTGAAACTCGGCGAGGGATCCGGTGTCCTTCACCTCATTCCACAAAGCCCGATCTGCCGCGTCCGGCTGTTCAGGGGCTGCGGAGCGTGTCTGCGCCGCCTGCAGAGCCCGTTGATCGATCGCCGCAATCCGTGCTTGGGCCAGGGACGCAAATGTGCCGTTGGGATACTGTTCCAGGTAGGCCTCGAAATCGGCCTTGTTGTTGGAATTCTGAATGGCCTGAAAGAAGGCGGTGTCGTTCTGATTGTGCGACGCGGCCTGGTTCTTCTGGATCACGGTAATCTTCGCCCGCGCGAGGGGGGCGAAAAGGCCGTTCGGGTACTGGCTGAGATAGGCGTCGAACAATGCCGCATCGGTTGAGTCTTTTATGGAGTCCCAATAGGCGAGCTCGACCGTATTGTCGGGCTGCGCCGGCGCCGCGGGAACCGCCACGGGGGCCGGCTCCGGCTCTTCCTCTTCCAGAAAATAGAAATCGCCGGTCAGCGACGAGCTTTCCCAGGGAACCTGGGCGTCGTTTGTCCGGTCCATGACGGCGACACGCACAGTCTTGAAGACGTCCTCCACTTTCGCGCCCGGCGATTTGATCGCGCGGGAGAGGGCTCTGGTGTAGGGGCTGTTGTTTCCGCGGCCGTCGGCGGCGACTTTGCCGGGCGCCGTCGAATAGGCGATCAGGGTTCCGGACGGCGCATCCATCCGGGCGAGGCCGGACCCGCCCGACCGCGTCGCGGCCTTGTACGGATTGTTCCGGCAGGCATCCATCACCACGATGTTGAGGCGGTTGCCGGCGTTTTGCAGAACGCTCAGCAGCGTCGAGGCCGGAAAGCCTTCAAGCTCGACATCGATCGCCTCTTCGATCTGGGCGTCGACCGGGATCATATAGTTTTCGCCCTGCGCCTGGATGCCGTGGCCTGCGTAATAGACGAAGCCGACCGCCTCGCTGCCGGCGCGGCTCAAGGTGCGGCTGAAGGTGTGTACGGCCTTTTTCATCGATCGGCTGTCGGCATTGATCACTTCGACCACCTCGAACCCGACATCGCGCAACGTATCGGCCATCAGGGCGGCGTCATTGGCCGGATTGGAGAGTGGCTGATTGCCGTAATCCCCATTGCCGATGACCAAGGCAACCCGCTTCTCGGCCTGTGCCGAGGGGGCCGCGAACACGCCCACAGCCAACGCCACCATCAACAGCAACGCGTAAGAACAGAAATAGGGGAGGTCCCGAAAGAACGTCCGCATGAACAACCTCGTACGCCGACAGATCACCAGAATAAACCATACAGGGGAGGGGTTTACAGTGACAGCCGGCACAATGCCGCTATTTTTTATCAACGGCCGGGTTGTCGTCAAAGTCGCGCCGAGGTGTCCATGGGTTAGGGGAAACCGGCGTGGATTGAGCGGCTCACCGAGCCATGGTTTCCCTGCCGATTTCCCTAAGGTAGGCTGGCATCATGTCGACACTGACGCTCGAAGCGGCCGTGGTTTCCCTGCCGATTTCCCTAAGGTAGGCTAAGCTGACGCGGCCGTCGTTCACAACGCAGGCCGTGGTTTCCCTGCCGATTTCCCTAAGGTAGGCTCTGTGTACAAGCCGCGGCCAAGCCCGGCGGGCCGTGGTTTCCCTGCCGATTTCCCTAAGGTAGGCTTGATCGACAGCGCGCAACGCTCCGACACCGGCCGTGGTTTCCCTGCCGATTTCCCTAAGGTAGGCTTATCGCCGCTGCGAAACGTGCGTTTGATGCGCCGTGGTTTCCCTGCCGATTTCCCTAAGGTAGGCTCTCCCGATCACCTCAAAAAGCTGTTGTCCGGCCGTGGTTTCCCTGCCGATTTCCCTAAGGTAGGCTAGATCGGTTAATCTGGGCTTGAAGCTGTGCGCCGTGGTTTCCCTGCCGATTTCCCTAAGGTAGGCTTAAGCGACAGCGCTACAACGTAGCACAACAGCCGTGGTTTCCCTGCCGATTTCCCTAAGGTAGGCTGGCGGTCCCATCGGCGCTGCGGAACCATTTGCCGTGGTTTCCCTGCCGATTTCCCTAAGGTAGGCTACACCGAGGAAAACTAATGGATCTCTCGAGGCCGTGGTTTCCCTGCCGATTTCCCTAAGGTAGGCTAGAACGTCTAGCGGAGGCCGCGGAAAAACCGCCGTGGTTTCCCTGCCGATTTCCCTAAGGTAGGCTAAGAAAACCGAAAGTACCGGATTTTATTGAGGAAAACAGGGATCGATCAAAGCAAAACAAGTTGGTCGGTCCCTGTTTGTTCTTGTTTGTTTGTCGTGCCGACAAGAAGTTTCATCCGTGCGAATTGCCGTTCGGTCACCTGAAGGGCCCGCACGCTGCCCTTTGGAGGCAGGTTCTTCTTGATCCGCGCCAAGTGCTTGTCCGCCGCGTCCTGGCCCCTGCAAACCCGGGTGTAAACCGACAATTGCATCATATCGTATCCGTCGTTCCGCAGGAAGCGTCTGAATTTCCCTGCGTCTCGCCGTTCCGCCTTTGTCATGACGGGCAGGTCGAAGAAGACGAACAGATACATGAACCGGATCTCCTCTTCCCGCATGGTTTTTATACGATTGGAAGGTCCAGGGCATCCACCTTGCCCTCCGTCAGTGCCCGGACCAGGGATGCAACCATTCGGTCTGCAGCCGGCAACACTGTTACTTGTTCCCCGCCAAACAGGACCGTTTCGTTCATCACCCCCGCCAACTTCTGGCGGTGCGCCCGGGTCAGGCTGGTTTCCTCCGGTCGCGCCCCGCCGTCCGACATGTGCAGCACCATCCGGTCCGCAACTGGCCGCAGCACTTCCAAAAGGTCGTCCGCCAGATTGAAAGCGTTCTGTGCGCCGGCGTGATGAATCCCAAAGGCGGGTAACAGTCCCGCCGCCACCAGGGCGCGCGCCATCGCGCTGCGCAGGATCGCGTAAGCATAATTCAGCATGGCGTTTCGAAGGTCGCCGTCGTCGTGGCGTCGGAAATCCAGGAACAGACGTTGCCAATAATACCGCGCGGCCCGGGCCTCCACATTGCCCGGATCGCCGGATTTAACCTGCGGCATCATCTGGCGTATCGTGTTGCCGCCTTCCAACTGAACGCGGTCTAGGATGGCGGCCTGATTTTCGATTTTGCGCCGAACGACGCGCTGCCAAAGCCGCTTGTTCAAGGGTTGAGAGGCGGAGATTTGAGTCCGGGCGACCCCCGCCTGCTGCCAGTGGCCGTGAAAGGGGAGGTACAGGCCGACCGGCGTATGGCGCGCGTCCGACTGCACGACAGGGATGCCCGCTTCGGCGCAGGCCGCCAACAAGGCCCCGGTCAGGGTGACCTGAGGCGTATCCAGGACGATCCAAGCGATGTCCTCCAGCGGCAGGCTGACCGGCCCCCGCTCGGCCTGATCGACCTGAAGCCGCCTATCGCCCAGAGATAGGCGCGACGGGTCGCCTATATGAACGCCGCGCCATGCCATGTCCGGGTTTCCTGCAGGATCGTGTGCTGTTGTCCAAGGCGGTCAACCTCAAACTTTTCGAATGCCGAAAGGGTTTTGACGCCAATCCCGGAGATCAGCTTTCCGCGAGTGTTATGCAGCGAGACCGTGACTGCGCCTGTGCCTCGGTGAGTTGATCGATAGTATCCTTCGATGATCTCGCCGTTCCGTTTTACGGCCCGGACATAACAATCAGCGTATAAACTGAAGCGGAACATGTAGCCGTCGTCGATCTGCACCCATTCCGCTTCTTCCTTGTAGGCGACAATCGCTCGGTCCGGCGGTTTCGGCCAGTTTTTGCAGTCGATGACCTGGTGCCGGTATATGGGGACCAGATAGAACTGATCCTCGCCTTTCTTGTTCGGCTTCGTGAATATGTCCACGCGCGCCATTTCGCCGTTGTCGACATGCCCCTCATTGACCGTAAAACCGGAAACGCCTTTCCGCCGGAGCGATACCTTTCGGATTGGATCTCCTTTGGGCGAGCGCGGCAGGGCTTCTTCCGGCGTTGTCGGCTTGCCGGCCTCTATCCAGGCCCTGAGAGCGTCGGCCACGGGGCGGTTGCCGCCGTCCGCATCCTTTATCCGGTTGAGATCCGCCTTGGTCAGGTTCGCGATAGCCTTGCGTTCGTACGTAACCTTCTGGCCGTCCTCTTCGCCGACAGCGTAGATGGTTTCCTTGTGAAGTCCGCCGCGACCGCGCCGCTTTTCCGACCGGGCGACGAAGACGCGTTCGTACGCGTCCCGAGTATCCCGCTCGAAGCCTTTCCAGGGCAGTGGGACTCTGGGGGTCCAGCGCGACCGTCCGCCAGTTTCAAGCTCTTGGTATTCTTGCGTCAGTTTGTTCAACAGCCATTCGCCCGGGGCGGCCGCGCAGATCAGGGCGTCCAGCGCATGGTGCCGGTCGTCTTCCCGGTCTTTCAGCCGGTCCAGTCCCCAGGCGCGGCGCAACAACGCGGTTACGGCGCCCGGCCGCGCGAACAGCCTGCGCGGCTGCCCGGGCTGCGGGGCGGACGGACCCGGAGTCGCCGGTTCCTCGCCGCCATACAGCGCCCTCAGGCCGGACAGCAGGGCGCGGGATGCATACCGGGTATCGTTCAGATTGCGTTCGACAAACCCCGCCGCCCGTTTATCGAAGGTGACCGTCTTCAACAGACGCTTTTTGTACGACTTTATATTCAATGCATCGACGCGGGCTTCGAAAGCTTCCCACCAGGCGGCGTCGCTGCCTTTCCATTCCCAGGGGGTGCGGTTCTTCTTCTCCTGGTTCACCTTTGTCATGCACAAGACGCGGTTGGCATAGCTGTTGTCGTGGCTACGGCTGCGGGGCAAGACATGATCGACCTGCGTCCTATCGCTTAAAATATCCGGGGGCGAGATCACGGTGTCCGTATAGATGCAGCGATACTCTTGTTCCTTCCACAGCTCGTAGCGCTGCAATTCCTCATCGTTGGGCTCCCGGTCAAGATTGAGTTCGTCTTTCAATGCTTCCCGGTGTTTCAGCCGTTCGCGGCGGCGTTTCTCGATGCCACGCGTGATTTCATCGCGTTCCCTGGCGGGCTTTCCGACATCGCGCGCCAACTCTACGATGATCCGCCCGGGGCGCGCCTGGAAATGATGGATCAAGGTTTCGACCTGCTTCGTGGCTTCCCGCAGGCTGCGCTGCACGACAGGATTTCGGATGTCTTCCAGAACCACGCGGCGGGAGGCGGTATGATCGAAGCCGGCGGCGGCGCAAGCGTCCGAATAGATAAGGCCTTCCCCCAGATGCGGCAGGATCGTCCGGGTGGCCTTGGCGGAGATATGGCCGGCCCCGGCAAATCGGCTGAACGCACCGGATCGGACGCCCTCCATGAGTGCATCGCGGATAACGGGTTCCAGTCCGACGATCTCGGCGAGACCCTCTTCTATCCGCGCAAGGTCGTCGCGGAAGCTGATGATCCGGGCGGCTTCGTCCAGTATGTCCGGCCGATCCTTGATGCTGTTCCATCCGGTCGGACCCAGAATGTCGTAGAAGATTTTTGAGGCGAATGCACTGCCGGTGGATGTTGCGATGTCGCCTTTGGCGCGTCTTTCGTCCACGCCGTCAAACGCCGTGCCGCTGCCCAGGCCAAGCAACTTGGCCAGCGCGTTCCAGGTAATCGACTTCGACTTTTGCCCGAACCCATCGACCGCTTTCGACAGTTCCTCCCGCGTCAAACGTCGCAGGGTTCCGTCGGGGCCGCGTACCTTCACTGTGTTCAGTTTTGCAAGGAAGCGGAACTTTTCGAAGGACGGGGCGTGTTTTGGGCTGCGCCGTTCACCGTCAAAGAACGGGCAGTAGCCAACCATTTCCTCGCTATCCTTCAGAGGACGCTGGAAAAACACAACGTCAAGCAACTCTTCCTGCAGTTCTTCAGTGGCGTGCGGGTTGTCGAAACGGCGCTGTGATTTAAAAATTTTCGCTAGCTCGTGTCTCACATCGTCCCGCGCGAATGTGTGGGTGTATTCGCCGTCCTTGTTTCGTTTTCGTTTCGCGAACTTCGGGTCGCTCGCCACCATCTGCCCCACCGTGCGGTAGCGTGCCAGCAGTTCCCGGTTATCCTTCACCGCGCCTAGCATTTTCTTGTCGTCTTCGGGCGCGTTGTCCGCCTGACCGGACTTGCTGTTCGACCTGAAGCCGCGATGTTTGGCAATGTGAAGAACGGCAGCTGCAAACTCCCGGTCGGTTAACAGTCGATCCAAGCTTTCCGCACGCGCTTGCCAAGGGTCCGCAGGCTTGGCATTCGGATTGTTGTGAAAGGCAGTAGGGTCGGTTGACGTTAGAATGCCGGCCCGGGCAAGGGCCGAGCGGACCTTCGCCATCCGTTGCGCCCGACGGCGAATGACGCGTCTAAGCAATCGTTTCTCTCGCCGCTTCATGTTTTCCAGCGCGCGTGTTTTTGGGTTCTCCGGCGGATCGAAACAACGACTACCGGCGAACAGAATTTCGGGCTTTTCGCCATGACGAAGGAGGGCGGAACCGACAGAGGCTATTCCGACATCCAGACCGAGTACGAGGGTTTCGTCGATTGGATACCGTCCGGCAATCCGAGAGAGCCGTTCCGAGACTGAATTTTCCATGGTGCCACTCCAATCAAATACAACCGAAACGAATTGTATGTTGACTGGTATAACTGAAACTGGCAATCCTGAGGTATTAGGGAAATCGGTAGGGAAACCACGGTAAGAAGGTTTTCCTTCGAAGAGTTACCCCCGTCGCCTTGTGCGTCGGGGGGATCTCTTTCTTACGGCGCTTTCACCACCGCACGGGTTTCGATTTCCACCTTGGCGCGGTCTTCCATCAGCGATTTGACCTCGACCATGGCCATGGCCGGGAAATGCGCGCCAATGGTGGCGCGGTAGGCCTCGCCCAATTCGCGCTGACGGGCCAGGCACTCCGCCTTGTCGGTGATGTACCAGGTCATGGAGAGGATGTCGGCGGGGCCCGCGCCTGCCTCGGCCAGGACGGCGACCGTGTTCTCCAAAGCCTGGCGTGACTGATCGATCAGGTCATCGCTGACGAACTGCTCCTGACCGTCCCATCCGATCAAGCCGCCCAGATGGACGATCTTGTCGCCGGGCTCGAGGGTGACGGCCGTGCCGTGCGCATAGCCTTTGCCCTTCTTCCACCCTTCGGGAAGCAGGATCTCGATCATGACGCCTCCGCGATCTGGATCCGGTCGGGTGAGGGATCTTCGGTGAATGTCTCCATCAGGGCGCGGATATCGTCCGGGATCGGTGTCGATTTCATCGCGTCTTCGCCCTTGAAGGCATTCCCCGACTGCACGAAAACCAGGGTCGACCTACTAACGATACAGACGGTTTCCCCGACCTTGCCGATAATCTTGACCGAGAAGGCGCGGGTGCGCACTTCGCGCACGGTCAGGGAGAAGTCCAGGACATCGCCCAGGCTGCTGGGTGCGCGATAGTCCACTTCCAGGCGAACCGTCGGGATACCCAGCCCCCGTTCCATGTGGAGGTCGATAAAGGGGCATCGAAGCCCCTGTTCGAACCATCTCTCGATGATGTCGTTCACCATTTCCACATAGCGGGGATAAAAGACGATTCCGGCTACGTCGCAGTGCCGGAACAGGACCGGAACCTGGGTTTCAAACGCACTCATGGTCAGGTTCCTTCCCGAAGCTTGAACCGTTGCACCTTGCCGGTCTCCGTCTTGGGCAACGCGTCCAGAAACGTCACCGCCCGGGGATACTTGTAAGGGGCGATGCGGTTTTTCACATGGGTCTGCAATTCTTCGGCAAAGGCAGTGTCATGCGCGAATCCGTCCCGCGCGACGATGTAGGCTTTGACGATTGTGCCGCGGTCCTCGTCCGGCGCGCCGATCACGGCGCATTCCGCGACACCGGGATGTTCCAGAAGGCAGTCTTCCACTTCCGGGCCGGCGATATTGTAGCCGGCGGAAATGATCATGTCGTCGGCGCGGGCGGCGAAGTGGAAGTATCCCTCTTCGTCCCGCCAGTAGGCGTCCCCGGTCAGGTTCCAGCCGTCGCGGACATAGGTCTTCTGCCTGTCATCGGCGAGATACCGGCATCCGGTCGGGCCGCGGACCGCGAGCTTTCCGACCTCGCCATCCGGCACGGTGTTCATGTCGGCATCGACCACGCGCGCCTCGTAGCCCGGGATCGGCTTGCCCGTGGCACCGCCGCGCATCTCTTCGGCGGAAGCGGACACGAAGATGTGCAGCATCTCCGTCGACCCCAATCCGTCGATACAGGAAAGGCCCGTCATCTGCTTCCAGGCATCGAAGGTGGCCTTGGGCATGGTTTCGCCGGCCGAGATACAGTTGCGCAAGGACTTGAAGGCATCCTGCTTATGCGGGGCCGCTTCTTCCAACGCGGTCATCAGGGCACGGTAGGCCGTGGGCGCGGTAACCAGGGTGGTCGCCCGGAATTCCGGGATCGCTTCCAGCAAGGAAGGCGGCGTCGCCTTTTCCAACAGAACCGTGCTGGCGCCGTAGCGCATCGGAAACAACACCAATCCCCCCAAGCCGAATGTGAAAGCAAGCGGCGGACTGCCGATAAAGACATCGCCGGGCTGCACCCGCAGACAGGAAGGCGGGAAGGCATCGCAGATCGCCACGACATCGCGGTGGAAATGCATGGTGCCCTTCGGCTTGCCGGTGGTGCCGGAGGTAAAGGCGATGAGGACGACATCGTCGCTTGCAGTCTCCAAGGCCTCGAACTCGGTCGGTTTCGCCCGCATCAGGGTCTCAAGCTCCGCCCCGGCGTCCGGCTGGCCGGAACCGTTGAAAGTGCAGATCCTGGCGAGACGCGGTGACTGTTCCGCCGCCCCGTTCATCTCGTCGGCCAGTCGCTCGTCGCAAAGGGCCAGATCGATTTCCGCCTTTTCGATGATGACGGAGAGTTCCTTGGCCCGCAGCAGGGGCATGGTCGCGACCACGATGCCGCCCGCCTTCGCCACGGCGAACCAGCAGGCGACCATCATCGGGTTGTTCGCCGATCGCAGCAGCACGCGGTTTCCCGGAACCAGCCCCAGATCCTCGACCAGCACGTGGGCGATCCGGTCGACCTGCGCTTTCAGATGCGCATAGCTCCAGCTTTCCCGCGGTGTGGTCAGACAGGGGCGGTTGCCCCAACCCTTGCTCAAGGGTTTGTCCAGCAGTTCCGCCGCGCAGTTCATCCGCTCCGGATACTGAAAGGTGGGATTGTCCAGCAGGAAGTCGGGTAGTTGATCCGGCGGCGGCAAGTTATCCCGGGCGAAGGTATCGAGGTGCGCGGTATAGCGCGTCATGGGGCGCCTCCTTCCCGTGCCACGTGATTGGCGAGTTCCTGCCGCGCGATGACGACTTTCTGGACCTCCGACGCGCCCTCGTATATTCGCAGCGCCCGGATCTCGCGATAGAGAGTCTCGGCCACATTGCCGGAGACCACGCCATGCCCGCCGAACAGCTGTACCGCATCGTCGATTACCTGTTGCGCTTCGTCGGTGGCGTAGAGTTTCGCCATGCTGGCCTCGCGGGTGACGCGGTCGGCGCCTCGGTCCTTGGTCCAGGCGGCCCGGTAGACCAGCAGGGCGGCCGCGTCCACGCGCACCGCCATGTCGGCGAGCTTGCCCTGCACCAACTGCAGATCGGCCATGGGCGCGCCGAAGAGGTGCCGGTTGCCGGCCCGGTCGAGCGCCGCATCCAGCGCCTTGCGCGCAAACCCCAACGCCGCAGCACCGACTGTAGAGCGGAAAATATCCAGGTTCATCATGGCGAGCTTGAAGCCCTTGCCGCTTTCCCCGATCCGGGCGGTGGCGGGAATCCGGCAGTTCGAGAAAGAGAGGGTTGCAAGCGGATGCGGCGCGATCACTTCGATCCGTTCCGCGATAGTGAGGCCGGGTGTGTCCGCAGGCACCAGAAAGGCGCTGAGCCCCTTCGCGCCCGGGGCATCGCCGGTGCGCGCGATGACCGTGTAGAAATCGGCGATGCCGCCGTTCGAAATCCAGGTCTTTTCCCCGTTCAGGATAAAGCCGTCGCCGTCGCCGTCGTCGTCGCGCGCCGCGGAGACGGAAAGGGCGGCGACGTCCGATCCGGCTTCCGGTTCCGACAGTGCGAAGGCGGCAATGGCGGAACCGTTCCGGACTTTCGGGAGCCAGGAACCCTTCTGCGCGTCGCTCCCCGCCAGCATTACCGGACCGCTGCCCAACCCCTGCATTACGAAGCAGAAGTCGGCGAGACCGCTATGCCGGGCCAGCGTCTCCCGGATCAGGCAGAGCGACCGGACGTCGAGAGCTTCGAACTTCCCGCCGTGACTGGCCGGCACGGCATAGTCCAGCCATCCCCCCGCAGCCAGACCGGCGACCAGCTTGCGGCATGTCCCGTCCAGATCCTCATGTTCGTTCTTCAACAGGCCTGGCAGTTCCGCCGCGGCCCAGGCGTCCAGATCCGCCGCAAGGGTGCGGTGATGATCGTCAAAAAAGGGCCAGTCGAGGAAACTTTTGTCCGGCATCCGTCAGTTTCCTTCGAAAACCGGTTTTTCTTTGTTGGCGAAAGCATGGAAGGCGCGATGGAAATCCTGTGTCTGCATGCAGACGGCCTGGGCTTGAGCCTCGGCCTCGATCGCCTGGGCCAGCGTCATATCCCATTCCTGGTTCAGCATCGTCTTGGTCATCATGTGGCCGAAATTCGGACCGGCGGTGAGCTTCCGCGCATAGGCGACCGCTTCCTCCAGCAGGCTTTCCGCGCCGATGACACGGTTGAAGAAACCCCAGTTCAGCCCTTCGTCGGCGCTCATGCTACGGCCTGAATAGAGCAGGTCCGCGGCGCGGCCCTGTCCGATCACCCGGGGCAGCATGGCGCAGGCCCCCATGTCGCAGCCCGCCAATCCCACGCGGGTGAAAAGGAAGGCCGTCTTGGCGTCCGGCGTCCCGAAACGGATGTCGGAGAACAGCGCGATCATCGCCCCGGCACCCGCGCAAATCCCGTCGATTGCGGAAATAACCGGAACCGGGCAGGCATTGATGAACTTCGCGAGGTCGCCGGTCATCCGGGTGAATTCCAGCAGACCCTTCATGTCGCGGTCCAGGAGCGGCTGAATGATCTCGAACACATCGCCCCCGGAGCAGAAGTTGCCCCCGGCGCCGGTGATGACAACGGCCTTGATCTCGTCCTGCCGGTCCAGGTCGCGGAAGAAGTCGCGCAACTCGGCGTAGGAGTCGAACGTAAGGGGGTTCTTCTTTTCCGGCCGGTTCAAGGTAACGACGGCGACGTCTCCCTGCATCTCCAACAGAAAGTGTTCGGGCTGCGGAACGGGCATCAGCCGGCCTCCTTGATCGATTGTGCTTGATTGGCCGCGTCCGTTGCGGAGTCCCGCACCGTCGTGAGAAGGTCATAGAGTTCCTCCATGTCCTTTTCCTCCAGCCAGGCAAAGATCTCCGCAACCCAGCCCTTATGATGCCGGGCCATCTCCTCGAAGGTCTTGTGACCCCGTTCGCTCAAGGCGACCATGATGGAGCGCCGGTCGGTCGGGTGCTGCTGCCTGGCGACCAGCCCTTCGCGTTCCAGCCGGTCCACAAGCCCCGTGACATTGCCGCCGCTGACCCGCAGATAGCGGCCGACCTCGCTCATCGTCAGCCCGTCCTGATGCCGATGCAGCACCGCCATTAAGTCGAAACGGGCGAGCGAGATGCCGTATTCCTCGCGCAGGCGGCGGCCGATCTCCTCTTCGATGGTACGCGACGCGGTCAGCATCCGCAGCCACAGGCGCGTCGCCTTCTGACCGCGTGCTTTCGAGGGCGCGCTGTCCAAACCCAGGCGCAGTTGATCCGTCTTGCTTTTCTTTGTCATCCGACCATCACTTCCCCGCCGGCGACGGCGACCGATTGCCCGTTGAGTGCCCCGCTCGACGGCCGAACCAGCCAGAGGACCGCATCCGCGACCTCTTCCGGCGTCACGAACCGGCCTTGCGGGTTTGTCTTGCTCAGCGCCAGGGAGGCTTCTTCGACGCTCATGCCCGTCTTCCCCGTGATGTTCTCCAGGGAAGCGTCCAGCATCGGCGTTTCGGTAAAGCCGGGGCATACCGCATTGACGGTAACGCCGTGCCGGGCAACTTCGCCGGCAAGGGCACGGGTCATACCGACAAGGCCGTGCTTGGCGGCGCAATAAGCGGCGACATAGTCATACCCTTTCAGGCCGGCCGTAGAGGCGATGTTGACGATCCGTCCGGCGCCCGCGTTCTTCATTGCCGGCAGCACGGCGCGGGCGCACAGGAAAGCGCCCGTCAGATTGACGCCCAGCATCTCGTTCCACAGCGTCAGGCTGGTCCGCTCGAAGGGGGCCGACTGGGCGGCGCCCGCATTGTTTACCAGGATGGTCGGTGCGCCGAGTTCCTGGGTGACCCGCGCGACCATGCCCGTTACCTGGGACTCCCCGGTAATGTCGGCGGTGAATGTTGCGGCCCGGGAAAGGCCTGCGGCAACGTCTTCCAGCGGTTCCTTGCGCCGGCCCACCAGCGCGACGCTGGCGCCCGCCGCGTCCAAACGCCTAGCAATGGCGGCGCCGATGCCGGTTCCGGCGCCTGTCACGAGGGCGATCTGTCCTACCAACTCCGACATGGCTTAAACCTGGATAGCCATGTCGCCGGCGCGGGCGAGGTTGCGTTGGTATTGATCGCGGCCGGCGAGATACTGGACCGGCCAATCGGCCTCGGCATAGCCTTGTTCGGCGGCGGCGTGCAGGGTCCAATAGGGATCGGCCAGGTGAGGGCGGGCGAGACAGCAAAGGTCCGCACGCCCCGCCGCCAGGATCGAATTTACATGATCCACTTCGAAAATGTTGCCGACCGCCATGGTGGCAATGCCGGCCTCGTTGCGGATCCGGTCGGAAAACGGGGTCTGGAACATCCGGCCATAGACCGGTTGGGCTTGCGTCGAGGTTTGGCCGGCGGACACATCGATGATGTCCGCGCCCGCCTGCTTGAAGGCCTTGGCGATGACGACGGCCTCGTCCGGCGTGACCCCTGCGTCCCCCATCCAATCGGTGGCGGAAATCCGCACCGACATCGGCTTATCCTGCGGCCAGACGGCGCGCATGGCGGCGAAGACGCGCAACGGAAAGCGCAACCGGTTCTCCAGCGATCCGCCATAGCCGTCCGTCCGTTTGTTGGTTAGCGGCGTCAGGAAGGCGCTGAGCAGGTAGCCGTGGGCCGCGTGCAGTTCCAGCATGTCGAAGCCGCAGCTTCGTGCCCGCTCCGTCGCCGCGACAAAGGCCGTTTCCACCGCGTCCATGTCCGCCTCGGTCATTTCCCGCGGCGTCTGGTTGCCGTCCGACCAGGGGAGGGGCGAGGGGGCGATGAGTTCCCAATTCTCCGCATCCAAAGGCCGGTCCATGCCTTCCCAACCGATCTTGGTGGAGCCCTTCGGTCCCGCATGGCCCAACTGAAGCGCGATCTTCGCGCCCGACCATTGGTGCACGTAGTCGACAATACGGCTCCAGGCGGTCTCGTGCTCATCTGTGTAAAGGCCGGTGCAGCCCGGCGTGATGCGGCCCTCCGCCGTGACGCAAGTCATCTCGGTGAAGACCAGTCCGGCGCCGCCTTGGGCGCGGCTGCCCAGATGGACCAGGTGAAAGTCGTTCGGCGTTCCACCGTTGGCGCTGTAGGTCGCCATGGGGGAGACGACGACCCGGTTCTTAACGGTCATGCCGCGCAGCGTGAAGGGCGTGAACATCGGTGGCGGCACGTCGTTGGCGGGTGCGCTGGACGATTTGTCTGCGAACCATCGTTCCACGGAGGTCAGCCACACGCCGTCGCGCAGGCGAAGGTTTTCGTGGCTGACGCGCTGGCTGCGGGTCAGCAGGGAATAGGCGAATTGCGGCGGGTCGAAATGCGTGTAGCGCTCCAACTCCTCGAACCATTCCATTGAGTTGCGGGCGGCCGACTGCAATTTCAGCACTTCCAACCGGCGGGCGTCCTGATACTTCTCGAAGGCCGCTTCCTTACTCGGCTCGCTGTGCAGCAGGTCAGCCAGATCGATGGCGTCTTCCAGGGCGAGCTTGGTACCGGACCCGATGGAGAAATGCGCAGTATGCGCGGCGTCCCCCATCAGCACGATGTTCTTATGATGGTACTTGGCGCAATTGACCCGCGGAAAGTTCAGCCAGGCCGAGCCGCGCAAGTGCCGCGCGTTGCTCATCAAGGTGTGGCCGTCCAGATAGTCCTTGAACAACGTCTCGCACAACGTGATGGACGCATCGGTGTCCGCCTTGTCCAGGCCCAGGCCGCGCCAGGTTTCATCGGTGCATTCGACGATGAAGGTGGAGGTGTCGGCGTCGAACTTATAGGCGTGGACCCAGATCCAGCCATGGTCCGTCTGTTCGAAAATGAAGGTGAAAGCGTCGAACTTCTTTTTTGTGCCCAGCCAGATGTACCGGTTCGGGCGCACATCGATGTCGGGTTGGAAGACATCCTCGTATTGCGCCCGGATCTTGGAGTTCAGCCCGTCGCTGGCGACGATCATGTCGTAGTCGTCATAGGCCGACAGATCGTCGACATCCGCCTCGAAGACCAGTTCGACACCTAATTCCTGGGCGCGGTCCTGCAGGATATTCAGCATCCGTTTGCGGCCGATCCCCGCGAAGCCGTGACCGGTCGAGGTCTCGCACACACCCTTGAAATGGATGTCGATATCGTCCCAGTGGGCGAACTCGTCCAGGATCGCCTTGGCGGACGGCGGATCGTTCTTCTCCAGGTTGCCCATGGTCTGGTCGGAGAAGACGACGCCCCAGCCGAATGTGTCGTAAGGGCGGTTGCGCTCGACCACCACGATCTCGTGGGCAGGGTCGCGCAGCTTCATGGAGATGCCGAAATACAGGCCCGCCGGGCCGCCCCCGATGCATGCAATTTTCATCGCGTTTCCTCCCAGCCCACAGGCGCACCCCGAATTTCAGCGGATGTAAATAATTTATAGGCAGATATTTTATGTGTAAAGGAAAATGGCGCGATGCGGCGGATTGCCTTCCAGCCTTCAGGGACTGGCTACTTTTTCCAGCAACCGCATCAGACTCTCCCGCTCGGACACGCTGAGTTTCGCCAGCATCGCTTCCTCGGCGGCCACATGGTCCGGCACCAGTGCCTCCACCAGATCGAACCCGGTATCGGTCAGCGTAATCTTTACCCCGCGCCGGTCGGCGGGGTCGGGGCGGCGTTCGATCAGGGCGCGCTTTTCCAGCTTGTCCAACCGTGCGGTCATCGCCCCGGAAGACAGCATCATGTCGGCCGCCATCTCCGAAGGGGAGAGAGCCGCGTCCCGTCCGTTTCGGCGCAGGGTCAGCAAGACGTCCATGCCCGGGAAATCCAGCCCGTAGCGGTCCAGATTTTCCTTCAATCCGTCCATCAGGCGCCGTCCCGCGCGCCAGACCGCGCCGCAGACCAGCATACAGTCCGTATTCAAGTCGGGGCGTTCCCGCCGCCACTGGGCTAGGATTCCATCCAACGCCGCGCCGTCTTCCGCCATTGCGTTCTCCATCGGAAACAATATGTTTCGATATAAAGTATTTCGATATCGAGATACTAACCCTATCTCTCTGTCCGTACCACACCGGACCCGATCGGAAGGGTCCCGGTCAACCCGGTTGCAGCGAAGAGGAAAGACCGATGACGGCCGCAACGATCACCGCCCCCAATCCGGCCTTGCCCAAGGCGTTTCTGAGCCTGATGGGAGCGGGCGCCTGCCTCGGGGTGTCGACCACGCTCGCCAAGGTCGCGGGCGGCATGGGGCTCTCGCCTCTGGCCTATCTGGCCTGGTCCGTCTTGGGGGCGGCATTCGTGCTGACGGCGGCGGCGGCGCGGCGCGGGCAATTGCCGCCGGTCAACCGGCGGACGCTGGAGTATTTCGCGGTTTCGGCCCTGGTGACGCTGGCGGCGACCAATCTGATCCTGTTTTCGGCGGTCTCTCACGTCGGGGTCGGGTTCGTCTCGCTCACGCTCACCCTGCCGCCGTTACTTACCTATGTTGGCGCGTTGCTGTTCCGCATGGAGCGGTTCCAGGCCCTGCGGTTCGCGGGCGTGGCCGCGGCGCTTGCAGGCGCGGGCGTTCTGGCTTTCGAAAAACTGGCGGTACCCGATGCGCCGGTCTTCTGGGTGCTGCTGGCGCTGACCGGGCCGGTCCTGCTCGCCATCGGCAACATCTACCGCACCCTGCGCTGGCCGCCGGGCGTGCCCGCCGAGGCACTCGCCCCCGGCATGGTTTGCGCGGCCGCCGCGATGCTGATCGCCGCCAGTCTGCTCCCCGGCTTCTCCCTGGCGCTGCCCGCCGACTGGCAGGCGCCGCTGTTGCTGATCCTGATCCAGTCGGGCGTTTTCACGGCCCAGTTTCTGCTGATGTTCGTACTGCAAAAGGCCGGCGGGCCCGTGCTTCTCAGCCTGCTCGGCGGCGTCGGCGCGGTGGTCGCCATCCCCGTCGCCGTCTTCCTGCTGGGCGAAGCTCCACCGGAAGGTCTGTTCTTCGGTGCGCTGTTGATTGCCGCAGGGATCGCGGGGGTAACGGTTGGAGGGATCAGGAAAAAACAGCAAGACCTCTAGTACAAGCGCAACTCTATTGCTGCATTGACTAAATCTAGAGGTATTGGGCGGAGCCCCCGTAAAAAAAGCAAAAGCTGCAAAAAGGCAGTTTCTTCATTGTCCACGCCTCCATGCCGTATCGCTGAAACGCTAACATGGATATGATGGCGAGACAGCGGAAGCGAGCGTATCGTTGTTTAGTGCTCGTGGACAATGTGATTGCGCTTTAGGTGGGCGACCTGAGTCTTAGTCCCCTTTATGCTGCGTGCGTGCTTTAATCATGTCCGTCTGGGAACGGACGTCGGTTTGCCGGTGCGTTCGCACCTTGCTACTGCTAGCATCGGCTGGAAGTATTCATCTGATATCAAATCCGATCGGTTGCTGGTTCGAGGCACTTCTCGTGAACGGATTTGTATTCGCGTTTCGATTAAGGTTTGTGCGTGTGAAACTCATGAAACGCCAGTGGACCCCATAAAGCCCGATGCGTGGAGGAAAAGGACAAATGTCAAACAACACTTATGGCAAGGAAGCGTCAGCGAAGGGTAAGGACGCGGCGCCACAAATTAGGCATCTTGAAGACATGGATTGGGAACTCAATCGCTTTGATTTGCTCTGCAAGTTTCCATTTCATCCAACGACTGAGGCCCCGAACGTTCCGAATGCAGGCGTGATCAAGTTCAAACCCGGTTCGGGCTTCGTACGCCATCGGCATGACTTTGCGCAGGTTTGGTATGTGATTAGTGGGCAATGCCAGTATGGTGGCGAAGAGCTTCGACCCGGTAGCATCGTCTTTCATGATGATCCGCATTTCGAACATGAACTGTATACAGAGCATGGTTGCGAAATCTTCTTTATGCAGTATCCGGGGCCGCACACGCGGAAGCCACCTCTTTATGAGGGCCGCATGAACCTCGCGAAACCGGAGTCTGCAGAGGAATTCGACTTAAGTCTTTGACTTTCGATTATGTCGTTTTCAGACAACTCAATCCGTTTTTCTATTTTTCGGTATTGTTTTGAAAAAATGCGAAGGTCGCCTTGAGCCTCTCAATGCTGCGTGGGGCGCAGATTTCAATCTTGCTCACCAGATCAGCAATGCGGTCCTGTAGAATGTCACACGTTAGAAAAAGCGCCGTGATACCTGATCTCTCTCAATAGTCCGCTTGAGCTGCTTCGACATCCCCGATCATTTCGCGTTGCAGGAAGAACTTATAGGGGGGCCGGTTCGGGCGGCTCCAACATTCCAGTCTGTTGTCTTCGGGCGCCGTTTCGATCTTCGCACCCACCGCCTCGAAGGCCGGAATCATGCCCTTGTTAATGATGGACCGGCAGCTTGGAGGTATGGTGTTTGTCCCAGGCGTAGCGTGAGTAGCAGTCGATGATGATCTGCAGATAGGCCTTGCCTATCCCTTTCAGCGTGCCGGCGAAGAAGGTGCCGATGGCCACCAGATCGCCGGTATTCCAGTGCTCGATGTGACTTTCGCTGCAGCCTCAGTTGTCAGGTGAACAGGGTCTCAGGACACACTACTTAATCCCCGCTCGCATGAAGCTTTGCACGAATTGCCTTTGAAACAGCAGGAAGGCGATCAGGAGTGGGCCCGAGGTCATCAGGGTCGCGGCGTTGATGACCGACCATTCGGTGCCGCTGTCGGTCGCGGCGAAGACGCTCAAGCCGACGGTAACGGGCCGCTTTTCCACGGAATTGGTGATGATCAGCGGCCAGAGGAAGTTGTTCCAGTGGTGGCTGACCGAAACCAGCCCGTAGGCGAGGTAGGTGGGCTTGGCGAGCGGTACGTAGACCCGCCACAGGAGCTCCAGGAAATTCGCCCCCTCGACCCGCGCGGCGTCGTCCAATTCCTTGGGCACGGTCATGAAGGTCTGGCGCAGCAGGAAGATCCCGAAAGCCGACGCGATATAGGGGAGCGCGATGGCGGGGATGGTATCGACCAGGCTGAAGAACCGCATGATCTGATAGTTCTCGACAATCAGAATGTCCGGCATGATCAGCAATTGCACCAGCACCAGGGCGAACAGGATGTTCCGGCCTGGAAACTGAAACCGTGCGAACGCATAGGCCGCCAATGTGCAGAGAAAGAACTGACAGGCCAGGATCAAGGTCACCAGCATGAAGGTGTTGAGGAAATAGCGCGCGAAGGGCGCGGCACCCCAAGCCTTTTCGAAGTTCTCCGTGGTCAGCGGGGCGAACAGATCGAAGTTCGCTTCATAGGCCGCCGGGTGAATGGCGGTCCAGATCGCAAACGCCAGCGGCAGGCCCCAAAGCAGCGCCAGCGTCCAGGAGCCGATGACGTTCAGCGTGCGGTCGAGCGCGCCGGAATGCGCGATGCCGCGGTGCAGGCGGGGGGCGGCGGCGTCGGTCATCGGTAGTGCACCTTTCTGTCGAACAGGAAGAACTGTCCGATCGCCAGCAGCGACAGCATCACCAGCAGGATCACCGTCAGCGTCGCCGCATAGGCCGTGTCCCAGAACCGGAAGGCGGTCTCGTAGATATAGAACAGCAGCAGCGAAGAGGCGTTGTCCGGCCCGCCGCCGGTCAGAATGAAGAGATGATCGACCAGCCGGAAGGAATTGATCACCGCGTTGACCGAAACGAAGAGCGTGGTCGGCATCAGAAGCGGGAAGACGACCCGCCAGAAGATCGTCCAGCGCCCGGCGCCCTCTACCCGTGCCGCTTCCAAGAGCGAGGGCGGAATGGTCTGCAGGGCGGCGAGATAGAAGATCATGAAGAAGCCGGCTTCCTTCCAGATCGTCACCACCATCACCGCGATCAGCGCCGTGTCCGGATCGCCCAGGAAGTTGCTGTGGCTGGCCCCGAACAGCGCGCCGGAGATCTGGTCGAATAGGCCGAAGCCCGGCGTGTAGAAAAAGAGCCAGATGTTGGCCACCGCGATCAGCGGCAGCACGGTGGGCGTGAAATAGGCCATGCGGACGAAGCTGCGTCCGGCGAGCTTCTCGTTCACCCACAGCGCCATCACCAGCGCGATGCCGATGGAGGTGGGGATGGTGCCGATGGCGAACCACAGATTGTTCGACAGCACCTTCCAGAAGGTCGGGTCTTCCAGCAGCCGCTCGTAGTTCTCCAGCCCGACAAAGACCGATTGGCGCCGGCCGCGGGCGGTGGAAAAGAAACTGTCCCAGAGCGTCCGGACCGCGGGAAGATGGGTGAAGGTGATCAGAAAGGCAAAGGCCGGCAGCAACAGCAGCCAAGCGTAAACCCATTCGATGCGCCGCGACATAGCTCGGTCCCGTCGAGAGGAGAGGGCGCCCGCCGGCCGGCGGGCGCCCCGTCCCGTCAAATCAGCGGTAGGCCTTCAGGATGGCGTCCGCTTTGGCTTGCGCTTCCTTCAGCGCCGCGGCCGGTTCTTTCTGACCGGTGATGGCGGCTTCCAGAGCGTCGTTGAAGATCCGCGTCACGCGCTGGTTCTCATAGGTCGACAGTTCGGCGACCGCATGCTCCAGCTGATCCCGGGCGACGAGCGCCGGCGGGAAATCGGCGGTGTAGGCTTGCATTTCCGGGCTTTCCCAAGTCGACGGACGCGGCGCGACATAACCGGTCGCGATGGTCCATTTGGCGGCCTGCGTCGGCTCGGTGATCCATTTGATGAAGTCGAAGGCGGCGGCCAGTTCGGCGTCGCTGGAGCCTTTGAACATGTAGAAGTTACCGCCGCCGGTCGGCGCGCCGCGGCGCTTGTTGGCGGGGAGCATGGCGACCCCGAAGTCGAACGGCGCATTCTTCCGCACGTTCGTCAGGTTGCCGGTCGTGGTCCACATCATCGCCGCCTGGCCTTCGAAGAAAGCTTTCGGGGTGGCGCCCCATTCGACGATGCCGGGCGCCATGACGCCGTGTTCCTTGCTGAGCGAAATCAGGTATTCCAGCGCTTCCACGACCGCCGGGTCGTCGAAGTTCGTCTGGTTGCCGTCATTGTTCGCCAGGATCACGTCGTTCTGCGTGGTCAGGCCCTGGAACAGCCAATAGGGGAAACCGGAGCTCGGGATCCGGACACCCCAGCGCTCAACCTGGCCGGAAGCGTTTTTCTTCACCAGCTTCTTGCCCATATCGACCATTTCTTCCCAGGTCGCGGGCGGCTGGTTCGGATCCAGGCCCGCTTCCTTAAAGGCTTCCTTGTTGTAATACAGGACCGGGGTCGAGCGTTGGAACGGGATGCCATAGGTCTTGCCGCCCGTTTGGCTGTTTTGCATGAAGGACGGGTAGAAGGAATCAAGCCAGGCTTTGTCTTCCGGCGTCTTGGCGAAATCGTCGAACGGCAGGATCAGATCCTCGTCCAACAGGGTGAACATGTCGACCGACAGGATCACCGACAATTGCGGGGCATCCCCCCCGCGCGCGGCGGTCAGCACCTTCGCCACCGTGTCCTGATAGGACCCGGCATATACGGCGTCGATGCTGACTCCCGGATTTTGCGCGACGTACTCGGCGGTCAGGCTCTCAATCGTTTCCGCCGCGGCGCCGCCGACGGCCACCGGGAAATAGAATTGCAGTTCCACATCCGCCGCGGACGCAGGGGCCGCAGCGGTCAGGGCCAGCGCGGCACCGGCCAGCGCGCCCTTCAGGCTATTCCGAAACATCTCACTCTCCTTTTCAGCACTCCCGGGAAATCCCCCGGTCTCGTTTGCCTGTTGGCGGTATCGACCAATGCGGCCGTTACATGCCGAGGGTTCCCCCGGTCTGGCGGCCTTCTGTGTTTTCGTTGGATCTGCACAACTGGGCGGCGATGGTTTCGCGATCGCTGTCGCGCCGTGCGCCGCCGGCACGGTCAAAAACATGAACGTCCCCGGCGGCAAAGCCGAGGGTGACATCCTGGCCCGGAGCCACCTCGACGGTGCCGGGGGCTTTGACGACCAGCGTGCCGTCGCCCGCCCTGCAGTCGATCAAGGTTTCCGAACCCAGGAATTCGACCCCGGCCACCTGCGCGGTCAAAGGACCGTTGGGGGAGAGGTGCATCACCTCCGGCCGGATTCCGATAAGGATCTCCTCCGCCGTCAGCCCGCCGGCGCGGTCGCCGAACGCCGCGGGCGCGATCAGGTTCATCGGCGGCGTTCCGATGAAGCGCGCCGCGAAGACCGTCGCCGGCTTCTGGTAGATCTCGCGCGGGGCGGCGGCCTGCTCCAGGCGGCCCTGGTTCATCAGCGCGACCTGGTCGGCCATGGTGATGGCCTCCACCTGATCGTGCGTGACATAGACCATGGTGAAGCCCAGCTTGCGCTGCAGGGCGCGGATCTCGCTCCGCATCTCATGGCGCAGCCGCGCATCCAGGTTGGAGAGCGGTTCGTCCATCAGGCAGACGGGGCGTTCGGCGATAATCGCGCGGCCCAAAGCGACGCGCTGCTGCTGACCGCCGGAAAGCTGTGCCGGTTTGCGGTCCAGATAAGGGGAGAGTTCCAGCATCTCGGCAACGCGGTTCAGCCGCTGCTGGCGCGCGGCGGGCGCGACCCGCCGGGTGCGCAGGCCGAAGATGATGTTTTCGGCGACCGAGAGGTGCGGGAACAAGGCGTAGGACTGGAACACCATGGCGATGTTGCGCTTGGCGGGGGGCAGGTCGGTGACGTCCGCGCCGCCGATCCAGACCGCCCCGGTGTCGGTGAATTCCAGCCCGGCGATAATCCGCAGCGTGGTCGACTTGCCGCAGCCCGACGGGCCGAGAAGGGCGGTGAACCGTCCGGCCTCGATCTCCAGATCGACGGTATCGACCGCCGGCGCCTCGCCCCAGGATTTTGTAATGCCACGCAGGGAAATGGCTTGGCCTTGAAGAGCGGTGCTCATGTTCCGTCCCTCGCGCAGACAGTGACGGGAACGCCTGCCTCGGCCAGTACAGCGGCGATGGCGGGCGGCGGGGGCTGATCGCAGAAGACGTGATCGACATCGGCGATATGGCCGCCGCGCACATGGGCGCTGCGGCTGAATTTCATATGGTCCAGCACCAGATAGGCGCTGCGGCAATTCTGCAGGATCGCCTGACGCGCGGCGACTTCGTCCTCGTGAAAGTCCAGCAGCCCACCGTCCGCATCGACGGCGGCGACGCCGAAAAGGCCGATATCCGCCTTATAGCTTTCGAAGAAGGCGACCGCCGACGGCCCGACGATATCGCCGTCGCCGCGCCGGATCGTGCCGCCTGGAATGCTGACATCGAACGTGTCCGCCGCGTTGGCTATCATCGCGATATTCAGGTTGTTGGTCAGGATTTTCAGACTGCTATGGCCGAGCAGGGCGGAAATGACGGTTTCCGGCGTGGTCCCGATGGAGACGGAAAGAGACGCGCCGTTTGGCACGGTGCGCGCGACGGCGGCGGCGATCCGGCGTTTGGCGGCAATCCGCAGAACGCGGCGCATTTTGTATTCGAGGTTCCCGACACTGGCGAGTTGCACGCCCCCATGCACCCGGCGCAGCAGGCCCTGATCGCACAACCCGTTCACGTCCTTGCGGATGGTTTGGGTGCTGACGGAGAAGCGTTCCGCGAGTTCGTCGATCCCGGCAAAGCCGGTGGCGCGCACCAGTTCGGCAATCTCCGACTGCCGCTCGGAGAGCGCATCGGGGGCCGGAGGCCCGAAGTCGGCGAGGTCAGCTTTCATATGAAACCGATATCGGTTTCATATTACCCTTCTGTGACACTCAAATGAAAGATCGTGGACGAAGAGCTCTATTTGCCGAGGTTGAGATCCTCGGACCAGATCCGCAGCGCATCGAGCAAGCCGAGCGCGGTTTCACCCAACTCGGTCAGTCTGTAATCCACCGCGACAGGCGTGCCCGCGGCGACGTTCCGGTTCACCAACCCTTGTTCCTCCAGGGTTTTGAGGCGGTCGGCGATCATCTTCTTGCTCGCCCCGCTGACCAGCCGGGAGAGGTCGTTGAAGCGCACGGGGCCGTCTTTCAGGTGCCACAGGATCGACCCTGTCCATTTTCCGCCCAAAATACGCATCCCCTGTTCGATGGCGCAGGGATGGGCGCAGGCATCCAGGGTGGTCTTGCGCCCGCTCGGCGCTGTTTCCACACGCGCTTTCAAGGCGGCTTCCTCCATCGTTTTCCAGGTTACAAAAAGTATACTAGTTGACGAAAGAAACCGGTGGCAACAGGTATGGGGCAGCAAACGCAAACGAAGGGCCGATCCAATGCCGCAACCCGATATCCTGCTTTACACCGCGAACACCATGAACGGGTGGAAGCCTCTGATCTTCTTGCATGAAGGGGAGATTGAATACGAGATGGTGCCGGTCAGCTTTTCCAAGAAGGAGCAGAAGGCGCCTGACTATATGAAGCTTAACCCCAACGGACGCATCCCCACCATCGTGGACCGCGGCAATGACGGTTTTGCGGTTTTCGAGTCGGGCGCCATCCTATGGTATCTGGCGGAGAAGTACCGGATGTTCCTGTCGGACGATCCAAAGCTTCGGTCGGAAACGCTGCAATGGCTGATGTTCCAGATGGGCGGGATCGGTCCGATGATGGGCCAGGCGATGTTTTTCCAAAGGATCGCAAAGCCCAACGGGGACGAGGTGCCCTACGCCATCGACCGCTATGTCAACGAAAGCCGCCGCCTGCTGGAAGTCCTGGATACGCGCCTGAAAGGACGGGATTGGCTGGTGGGAGATGACTACTCCATTGCGGATATGGCGACCTATCCCTGGGCGCGATCCCACTTTTGGGCAACGGTCTCGGTCGACGGGCTCGACAATCTCAATGCCTGGTTCGCCCGGATCGACGCCCGGCCCAAGACACAGGCGGCGCTGCAATTGCCGGAACCACGCCCGTCGGCTTTCGGGCAGGGCGATGTCGACGCCGCCGCCGCGGCGAATGCAGCGCGGTTCAAGGACTGAGCCGCAGCCTATGAAACGCGGAACCGCGCGACCGCCTCTTCGCTGAAGGTAAAACCATGGCCGGGACGGTCGGGGAGGGCGACCTTACCCTCCTCTACTATCACGCCTTCGTTGAACAAAGGGGCGAACCAGGGCATGTGTTCCAGCCAGGTGCAGTTCGGCGCGTGGCCGGCGATGGGGAGCGAATGCTCGGTGAAGATGTGGGTGGTGACGGGCATGTCGACGCTGGCGGCCAGTTGGGCGGCGCGCTTGAATTCTGTATAGCCGCCGATGCGCTGCAGGTCCGGCATCAGGATGTCGCAGGCGCCCGTTTCGATCATCTGCTGCATACCATAACGTGTGTATTCGGTTTCGCCCGAGGCGATGGGGATTTCGGTGGCGCTCCTAACCTCCGCATGGCCCTTGAAGTCCCAGCAGGGGGTCGGTTCCTCGAACCAGATCAGATCGAGCGCCTCCAACTCCCGCGCCAGTTTGATCGCGTGTTTTGGCGTCATGCCCTGATTGGCGTCGACCATCAGGCCGATCTCGGGCCCGACGGCCTGACGGACGGCGGCGACCCGTTCGACGTCTTCGGCGACAGTCGGTTTGCCGATCCGGATCTTCAGGGCGCGATGGCCCTCCGTCACGAACCCGGCTGCTTCGCTCTGCAACTCATCGATAGAGTAGGACAGCCACTGTCCGCCGCTGGCGTAGGTCGGGATGCTCTCGCGCGCGGCACCCCACAGTTTGTGGAGCGGCTTGCCCGCGGCCTTGCCGACGATATCCCAAAGGGCCGTATCGACGGTCGACAGCGCGATGATGGAAATCCCCTTGTGGCCGAGGAAGTTGTAGCTGTCCCAGATGGATTGCCAGATCGCTTCGGTGTCGAACGGATCGCGGCCGACGATCATCTCCTCCAATTCGTGGATCATCGCGTCGATCACCTTGATCCGCGCACCGTTCATGGTGAAAGCGTAAGCCTCACCGGAAATGCCTTCGTCGGTCCGGACCGTCAGCAGGGCGCAGCCGACCCCTTCGATATGGTGAATGGCGGTTTTCAACGGTTTGTCGAACGGTACCTTGACGATGGTGGTCTCTAGACCCGTGACACGCATTTGGCTGCTCCCTGGTTCTGTTCTGGCGGCGCCAGCTTCCTGTATTCTCAGCCTGTGGACCAGAGGGGCTGAGGGAAAGGGTCTGTTGCATGTCGGAAAGGCTTGAGGTCCGGCGGGCGGCGCGGGAAGAGGCGAACAGCCTGCAAGCGATCGCGGAAGCGGCTTATGCGATGTATGTGGACCGCATGGGCCGAAGGCCGGCCCCTATGGACGCGGACTTCGTTCATCACATCGGCCGAGGCGATGCCTATGTCGCCGTATGCGACGGCGATCCCTGCGGCTACATCGTTCTGTTTCTGCGCGGCGATCACCTTTTCATCGAGAACGTGGCGGTCCATCCCGGTGCGCAGGGGCGCGGCGTCGGCGCGGCCTTACTTGCTTTCGCGGAAGCGGAGGCGCGGCGCGGGGGCAAACCGGCCATCGAGCTTTATACCAACGCCAAGATGACGGAGAATTTGGTGCTCTATCCGCGTCTCGGTTACCGGGAGACCGACCGCCGTACGGAGAGTGGGTTCGACAGGGTGTTCTTCCGCAAGGAACTAACCAGCATCTGAACCGCGCCGAAGGCCAGCCCCATGCCTGCGGTGGTCAGGGCAAGGCCCGTGATCGTCAGCGGGCCCGGCCACTCATTCAGCACAGGCACCGCCAGCAGCACGGCGACCGACGGGACGAGCGCCGAGAACAAGGCCCCCCGGCCCGCGCCGAAATAGCCGACGGCGACGGAGTAGAGATATAAGGCTCCGATCGCCGCCAGGATCCCCTGGAAGCCCGCATGGCTGAGGATCGTCGGCACGGCGGCCTCCATGAGTGTGCTTTCGCCGAAGATCAGCCAAACAGGCAAGACGAACAGCAAGGAGAGAACCGAGACGACGGCGGTCGCCTGAAACGGGTCGGCTCCAAAGGCGCGCAGGCCAACGGTGTAGGTCGCCCACAGCAGCCCGCCCAGGACGAACAAGCCGTGACCGACCCAGGCCTGGGCAGAGGCGGTGTCCCATCCCTCAACGCCTGTGATGACAATGCCGGTTAGGACCAGGGCCAAACCCGCGAGCCGGGTGCGGGCTGGCCGTTCGCGCAGCAAGAGCCAGGCGCCCAAGGTGGAGCCGATCAGCATTGCGCTCGGCGTGATGATCCCGCCATGGCCCGCGGGTGCGAAGGAGAGGCCGCCGACCACGGCCAGAACGTAGGGAACGCCGGCCCCCGCGGTCAGCAGTAACGCCTGCCATACAGTAAGGCCGCCCAAACCGCGCCGCAGGATGAGGGGGGCCAAAAGCAGACCGGCCACCCCGAAGCGCAACAGAGAGATGTCCAGCGGGTCCAAGCCGTCCAGCACCGCGACCCGCGAATAGACGGGCCATGCGCCCCAAATCAGGGCGGTAGCCAAGCCCGCCAATGTTGCCCGAAAGGCCGTCATTCATCTGCTCCCACTGCTGTATCGGGTCGCACTCTAGGGGGGATGTCTTGTCGCGTTGCTGCAATTGATGGAAAGTTCTTGCCGTTTGGCGGCGGAATTACAGGTTTGACGCAGGAAAAAGACTCACATGGCGGAGATTGACGATTTTGACCGGCGGCTCTTGAGCTTGGTCCAGGAGGACAGCCGGCTGACCAGCGATGCCTTGGCCGAAAAGGTAGGGCTGTCGCCGACGGCTTGCCAACGACGGTTACGCCGCCTGCGCGATGAGGGGGTCATTGCGCGGGATATCGCCGTGCTCGACCCGGCCAAGGTCGGGGGGCGTCTCACGGTTTTGGTCGAAATTGTGCTGCAGCGGGGAAGCCCGCAGATCCTGGACGATTTCAAGCGCCGGATGCGCGCCTTGCCGGAGGTGCAGCAGTGCTTCTACGTCACCGGAGACAGCGACTTTGTCCTGGTCGTCATTGTTGAAGACATCAAGGCGTATGAGGCCTTTACCGAGCGTGTTCTGTTCGCCAGCAAGGCTATTCAGAAATTCCAGACGACCGTGGTGATGGACACGGTGAAGGCGGGGCTGACGGTACCGCTTTGAACCGTCGGACCGCCCTGTTGAGTAACCGCTATTCGATGAAGGCGAAGGCGTCCATCAGATCGGGCGTCAACTGATCTTCCCCGACCGCGGCCCCTTCGCGCCTGGGGTCCGCGCCCCCGCGCAGCACGCCATCGCTGATCACGATCATATGCAGCCCGCTGGTCATCGCCCGCTCGCTGACCTCATAGCCCTGTTCCTTCAGGGTCGTCGCGGCGTTCACGGCGTCGGAACCAGCCTCCAGTTCCATCGCGCCGTTGCGGTTGACATAGTGCGGCAGCGATACCGCTTCCTGCGGTCCCATTTTCCAATCGACCGTGTTGACGATGGATTTCAGGACATAGCCGATGATCCGGCTGCCGCCCGGCGAGCCGAGCACCATTTCCAGATCCCGATCTTCATCGAAGACGAGCGTGGGCGCCATGGAACTCCGCGGGCGTTTTCCGCCTTGGATCCTGTTGGCGACCGGCACGCCATCGCGCTCGGCAATCCAGGAGAAATCCGTCAGCTGGTTGTTCAGCAGGAAACCCCGGACCATGATGCGCGACCCGAAACCGGTCTCGATGCTTGTGGTCATCGACACCGCGTTGCCGTTTTTATCGACGACCGAGAGATGCGTGGTCGATGGCAGCTCCAAAGCGGCGTCGTCTGCGAAAGCCTGTTTCCCGGTGGGATTGCCGGGTTGCTTCTTGTCCTTTGGACCGGTGGAGAAATCCACCAGCTTGGCGCGTTGCCGCAGGTATCCGGGGCTCAGCATGGCGCTTAGAGGAACGGATACGAAATCGGTATCGCCGATATACCGATTGCGATCGGCGAAGGCGAGCGCCGAGGCTTCGCCGATCAGCGCGATGGCGCTCGAACTGCCGGGCAGGTGACGGTCTACCGCGTGATAATCGAGGATGCCGAGGGTCTGCAGCACGGTGGCGCCGCCGGACGAGGGCGGCCCCATGCCGCAGACCAGGCGGTCGCGGTAGCGGCCGCACAGATTGGGCCGCACCTTGGCTTCATAAAGCGCCATATCCCGGCGGGTCAGCGACCCAGGGTTCCGCGGCGCGCCGCGCACCGCGGCGACAATATCGCGGGCGATGGGGCCGTCGTAGAAAGCGTCCGCTCCGCCCTCGGCGACGGCTTTCAGGACTTCGGCGAAAGCGGGGTTTCTAAGCAGGGTTCCGACCGCCTTGGGCGTTCCGTCACCTTGATAGAAATACCGCCGCGTCGCCGGCATCTGGCGAAGGCCGGTTCCGCTCTTCAAGAGTTGATGCAAACGAGGGCTGATCGGAAAGCCGTCTTCGGCAAGCTTGATGGCCGGCGCGAACAGATCGGCCCAAGGCAGACTGCCGTGGCGCTGATGCGCCAGTTCCAGCATCCGCAACAGACCGGGCACCCCGACCGACGTGCCGCCGATGACCGCGTCCATGAAGGGTTTCGGGCTGCCGTCCGGGTTCAGGAACACGTCCTGCTTGATCGCGCGCGGCGCGGTTTCCCGCCCGTCATAACTGTCCAACCGGCGTTTGGACTCTTCCCAATGCAGCATGAACCCGCCACCGCCGATGCCTGAGGACTGCGGCTCCACGAGGTTCAGCACCATTTGCGCCGCGATGGCCGCGTCGACGGCGCTGCCGCCCGCTGCGAGGATTTGTGCCCCGGCCTGGGCTGCTGCCGGATGGGCCGCCGCGATCATATAGTCGGAGGCTTCGACCGACGTGAGCGGTACCGGTTTGGTTCGGGCGATTTCCGTCGGACCTTCCGGCGCGATCGACTCGAGGCTGCCTTGAGGCCGCGGCCGTTCGGCCGTGGTGCGCGCCGTCTGCGCCGGGCTGCCGGACGCGGTTTCCGATGGGGGGGCGGAGGGACTGATGGCAAAGGAAATCAGGCTCGCGATCACGATCGATCCCATGCCGATCGCCGCTGCGCCGACAACGGCTACGAATTCGCTGGATAGTCCCTTGAAGAAGCCTTTTTCGGACATGATCACCCCGTGGAAAGAACAGAACGATAAAGGTAGTTCGAATGGCGAATCGGGACAACGGCAGGATTGTTACAACGGGCAGCCAATAACGGCGAATTGTCCCTTGAGCCAATCCGCCTTGTTTGGAACGACCGAGGCAGTCGTTAGGAACGCAACTGCGCCAAGGCGATGCGCCGGGCTTCTGGAAAGACCGCGAGCGGCGGACGACGCGGCAGGAAAGGGGGACAGCGCTGCGTTCGGTTACATTGCCGGTCCGAAAGCGACGTCCGCCTGTTTTTGGCGGCCGCCGCTCTGATGCATCCAAATAGGGGGGCGGACTCTAGTTTTTGGACGCTTGGCGGCGCTTGCCGAGATAGGCCAGGCCCAACAAGGCGGTGACGAACAGAATGCCGCCCGGCGGCAGGGGAACCTGCGAGACCCCCCCGGCGTTGATGTCGGAGATCTGAAGACCGGCGAAGGCGTAGTCATTGTTGCCGGTGTCGCCGCCGTTGCGCAGGGCCCGGAAGACAAGGCCGGTCGCCTGCAGGAAATTGTTCGTGCTGGCCGACAGGTCGAACCGCAAAAAGCCGCCGTTGCCGCCGGGACCGGTTTCCACTTGGGTATCGGTCTGGCCTACGGATCCGGCGGATAGAACCGCTTCGTCGGTGGTGATGGTGTAGGTTGCCAGGATGTTGGCGTCACTGCCCAGAAGGTCGACCGTGGCCGACTCGCCGGGGCGCTTCGCGGTTCCGCGGCCTTCGAAAAGATCGAGGAAATAGATCTCGTTGATCCAGACGCTGCGGCCGAAGTCGATGCGCAACTCCTGCTGATTCTTCTTTTTGCCGGAGATTTCGTCATTGCCGACGCCGAGCCCGTCGATCCCGCAATTGAGGATGCCGAGGCAGGTGCCGTTGTTCCGCTCCTGGGTGTTCAGCCTGAGCCGGCCGCCCGTCGCCGTTACGTCGAACGACAAGTCGCCGAACACCGGATCCAGCCCGGACGAGTCGACCCGGTTGTCCGAGAGACCGATAACGCCCGATCCGGTTTTCCCCGACGGGGCGAAACCGGTGGCCTGGACGAACGCCTGACTGGTGAAGTCCACCACAGCGGCCTTGGCGGTCAAGGGTACGGCGGCGATCGCGGCGGCAGCGGCAAGCTTAAGAAGCGTGTTCACGTCAGGGGCCCTCGGGTCAAAAGTGCGCTGCACCATTTGGCGGGTGCGTTGTTGCCGAGAACCTATCGGCAGCATCCCCGTCGGGCTGTGTTTGGGCTCACAGCTTGATGGTTAATTTGTCAACGGCTGTTGAAGAAAGAGGGATTGGGCGTATCCGCTACGCTGTGTTGACCAGGTCCTCGAAACCTTCGTCGACGCCATATCCCAGATCGATCAGATCGCGGCGGACGACGTTCGAGCCCAGATAGGTGGCGTTCTCCCGGCCATGGAAGTCGAGATGGTCGAGCCGTTCCACCGTCTGGTCGCAGAACAGCACCAAGCCGTCTACGCCCGCTCTGTTCGAAAGCACGGGGAAGGCGACGGACTCGATGAGGATAGAGCGGCCGTCGGAATAGGTTTGCTCGACCTCGGCCCGAAACCCGCAAGGTTGGTCAATCACCATGAAAATCGACCGTTGCGCATAGTCCAGCCGGATTTCGGGCACATAGTCGAAATAGTTTCGCCCGACCGGGTTGAAGCCCAGCCGACTTTTCAACGCTTCCCCGACGATGCGATAGATGCAGCGGTCGGGTTTCGTCACCGCGCAAAGCAGCAGATGCTCCAAGGCCCTGGCGAACAGGCCGATATCCAACTTTCTGAAGGGTGGGATCGTCCCGTTTTCGGCGAATAGATGCGCCCCATAGCCCTGGGCGAGGAGCCGCACCGCAGGCGTTCTGATCCGCGGTATCACCGCATCGAGCGGCCCGGTGAAGTCCGGCTTTCGGGAGGTCCAGGTCATGCGCTCCAACGCAAAAGGGGCCTTGGAACGAAGGTGGATCATTTTCCGCTAAAGTAAATGCCCGCCCCGTTCGCCAGCGCGTTCGAGCATCTGCATTCGCGACGGAAGGGCGGCATACGTGCATCGGGTTCCATGCTCGGCACTTTCTACTGGCTCAACCCAATTTGTTCTGCGATACGCGTTTGAGACCGGATCGCGTGTCGTGCGCGTCCGGTTGTAGAAAGAGCCGCGTTCAGGGGCGGCAGTGTTTTGTCCGTATCGGGGGCCAGGGTATCGGGAGGCAGCGATGAAAACATCGGCGCAAGTGGTGGTGATCGGCGGCGGCGTCGTCGGGTGTTCGGTATTGTACCATCTGACGAAGTTCGGCTGGACCGACGTCATGCTGGTGGAACGTTCGGAACTGACATCCGGCTCGACCTGGCATGCGGCCGGCGGCTTTCACACGCTCAACGCCGATACAAACATGGCGGCGTTGCAAGGCTACACGATCCGGTTATATCGCGAGCTTGAGGAAATCACCGGGCTCAGCTGCGGCCTCCACCATGTGGGCGGCGTGACCTTGGCCACCACGCCCGAACGCGTGGATCATTTGAAGGCGGAGCGGGCGAAGCACCGGTATATGGGGCTGGAGACCGAGTTCATCGGTCCGGAAGAGATCGCCAAGCTTTCGCCGATCACCAATACCGAGGGCGTCCTGGGTGGGCTCTACGATCCCTTGGATGGGCATCTCGACCCGTCGGGCACGACGCATGCCTATGCCAAGGCGGCCCGGATGGCGGGGGTGGAAATCGTCCTGCGCAACCCCGTGAAAGCGACGACGCAACGGTCTGACGGCACCTGGGACATTGTGACCGAACAGGGCACGATCCACGCGGAACATGTGGTGAATGCGGGGGGCTTGTGGGCGCGCGAGGTCGGCGCGATGGCGGGCGTCTATCTGCCGCTGCATCCGATGGAACACCAATATCTCGTCACCGAGGAAACGCCCGAAGTATACGAACGCGAGAGCGAACTGCCGCACGTCATGGATCCGGAGGGCGAAAGTTACCTGCGCCAGGAAGGGCGTGGGATCTGTATCGGCTTTTACGAACAGAATTGCGATCCCTGGGCGGTCGACTGGACGCCGTGGGACTTCGGGCACGAGTTGCTCGAAAATAAGATGGAACGGATCGAGGACTCCGTCGCCTTCGCCTGTAAGCGTTTCCCGGTACTCGAACGCGCCGGCGTGAAAACGGTGATCAACGGGCCGTTCACCTTCGCGCCCGACGGCAACCCGCTGGTCGGTCCGGTGCCGGGCCTGCGGAACTATTGGTCGGCCTGCGGCGTGATGGCGGGCTTCTCCCAGGGCGGCGGGGTCGGGTTGTCGCTTGCGGAGTGGATGGTTGAGGGCGAGCCCAGCCGGGACGTGTTCGCCATGGATGTGGCGCGCTTCGGCGACTGGATCACGCCGGGTTATACGCGCACGAAAGTACGCGAAAACTACCAGCGGCGGTTTTCGATTTCCTACCCCAATGAAGAACTGCCCGCCGCGCGTCCGTTCCAGACCACGCCCGCCTACGGGATCTGGAACGAGCAGCGCGCCGTGTTCGGTGCGGCCTATGGCATGGAAGCGGTGAACTACTTCGCGCCGGAGGGCGAGCCGCTGTTCGAAACACCCAGTTTCCGGCGCTCGAACGCGTTCGACGCGACGGGCGAGGAGGTCCGCGCGGTCCGCGAGGCGGTCGGCATCAACGAGATCCACAACTTCGGTAAGTATCGCGTCACCGGTCCCGGAGCGCGGGACTGGATCGACCGGATGATGGCGGGCCGCGTACCGAAACCGGGACGGCTGAGCCTGACGCCGATGCTGAGTCCCAAGGGCAGGCTGATCGGCGATTTCACGATTTCCTGCCTGGAGGAGGAGACGTTCCAACTAACCGCCTCTTTCGGCGCGCAGGCCTATCACATGCGCTGGTTCCTGCAGCATCTGCCGGAAAGCGGGGTGTCGCTGGAAAACGTCTCGACCCGCCGGATCGGTTTCCAGATCGCGGGACCCAACGCGCGGGCGTTGCTGGCCCGCACGACACGCGCCGATGTTTCGGCGGATGCCTTCAAATTCATGGATGTCAAAGAGATGGATGTCGGCCTGACGCGCGCCGTGGTGCAGCGCGTCTCCTATACCGGCGACTTGGGCTATGAAATCTATGTGGGGGCCGACGACCAGCGCAGCCTGTATGCGGCCTTGTCCGAGGCCGGGGAAGGGCTGGGGCTCCGGCCGTTCGGCATGCGGGCCATGATGAGCCTGCGGCTGGAGAAGTTCTTCGGCTCCTGGCTGCGGGAATTCAGCCCGGACTACACGCCGATGGAAACCGGGATGGACCGGTTCGTGTCGTACAACAAGCCGGCGGACTTCATCGGCAAGGCCGCGGCGCTGAAGGAAAAAGCGGAAGGCGTCTCCCGCCGGATTTGCGCCTTCGCGGTCGACGCCGCGGACGCCGACGTCGTCGCCTACGAACCGATCTATGTCGGCGGGGAGATCAAGGGCTTCGTGACTTCCGGCGGTTATGCGCACTACCCGCGGAAATCCATTGCGCTCGGTTTCCTGCCGGTGGAGATGATCGCGGAGGGTTTGGCCGCGGAAATCGAGATCCTGGGGGACCTGCGTCCGGCCACGCTGATCACAACGCCGCTGTTCGACGCCGATGGAGCCCGCATGCGGGGATAGCGGGGGCGATTCGTTAAAGACGCTTACCGAGACGGCGGAACGGAGGGCGGCGGCCCCTTACCGATTCGATTTGGCGGGTTGATATTTTTTTGGGTTTGGGTTGCCTGTTAGTCACCCTGCCGCGCGAACAAGAACGTTCCGCAACTCCCTGCGATTGCTTTAGAAAAATCTGATAAAGGTGGATCGGCCGGACGACGGCGCGAGCCCGCGGGCGCGGTTATAGCCGCATCCCAATTGAGGATTTCATAGACGTTTGAACGTTTTTTGTGCACCGTTATCGGGATCGTAGAAAAAGAAACTGAGTTGGGGGAAACATGGCTGACGTTAAGAAGCGACTCGATCCCGATCCAAGGGTCTGGGATTTTGAGACGGAATACGAACTGGGACAGGACAATATCAGGCCGTTCGGACTGGATATTCACAATCCTGTCTTTCTCATCTCCAGTATCCTTATTGCCGGATTTGTTTTGATCTCGCTTGCCAACCAGGAAGCCGCCGCCGAGTTTTTCGGATGGCTTCGCCCCTGGCTGACCAGCACGTTCGATTGGTTTCTGGTTCTTTCCGTTGATGCGATAACACTGTTCTGTTTGGCGCTTATCGTTCTGCCAGTCGGGTCGGTGAGGATCGGCGGCAAGGACGCCAAGCCCGACTATTCCTATGCCGGATGGATCGCGATGATGTTCGCGGCGGGCATCGGCATCGGGCTGCTGTTCTTCGGCGTCTTGGAACCGGTCTACTATAACTTCTCCGAAGGCGGGGCCGCCCGGCCGCTGAACATCGATATCACCCAGCCCGGGAACGAGTATATCGGTGTCGTCGGCACCATTCACCACTGGGGCCTAGAAGGCTGGGCCGTTTATGCCGCGGTGGGATTGGCGCTCGCGATCTTCGCCTACAACCTCGGTCTTCCGCTGACGCTTCGGTCGGCCTTCTATCCGATCCTCGGCGAACGCGTTTGGGGCTGGTGGGGCCACGCCATCGACACGCTGGCGGTGTTTGCCACGCTGTTCGGGCTGACCACGTCGCTCGGGCTCGGCGCGCAACAGGTTGCCGCCGGGTTGAACGAGATCTTCGGTATCGAACCGTCGGGCACCGTTGTTGTCCTGCTCATCATCGGGATTACGCTGATCGCGCTGGGCTCCGTGCTGCTCGGCATGGATGCAGGGGTCAAGCGGCTGTCCGAGATCAACATGGTCATGGCCGTTGCTCTGTTCTTCTTCGTTCTGTTCGTCACCGGTGTCGGGACGGCGGTCGCGCGGTACTTCAACGTGATGGTCGACTATGTCCTGCTGCTGCCGGCGCTTTCGAACCCGTTCGGGCGCGAAGACACCAGCTACTTCCATGGTTGGACGACCTTCTACTGGGCATGGTGGATCGCCTGGTCGCCGTTCGTGGGCATGTTCATCGCCCGCATTTCCAAAGGCCGTACGGTTCGTGAGTTCGTGCTGTGCGCCCTGATCGCGCCGACGGCGGTGTGCGCCCTCTGGATGTCGACCTTCGGCGGCGCCGCGATCGACATGCTGAATGCCGGTGGCGCGGAAGGCGTCGCGGCGACGGTGATCGAAGCCTACAAGCCGGAAGGCGCTCTGTTCGGCTTCCTGAAGGAACTTCCGCTGTATGAGATCGTCGCACCGATCGCGCTGGTTCTGATCGTCATTTTCTTCGTGACGTCGTCGGACTCGGGCTCGCTGGTGATCGATACCATCACGGCAGGCGGCAAGATGGACGCCCCGGTCGTTCAACGGGTTTTCTGGTGCACGCTTGAAGGTCTGGTGGCGATTGCCCTGTTGCTGGGCGGCGGTTTGTCGGCCCTGCAGGGGGCGGCGGTGTCCACAGGTATACCGTTCACCTTCGTGGTGCTGATCATGTGCTACTGCCTCTGGCTGGCGCTAAGAGCAGAGCATAGGAAACTCAAGGAGTAATTGGTTGTGGGCGGAGTGCTCCGCCCGCGGCCTTACTTCCGTCAACAAACTTTACGGATAACGTCCGGCTCCGGCCGGGCGTTTTCGTTTGTTCGCGCGGTGAATTCCTCATACGCCGCGCCCATCTTTCGGATTGCCTGGATTTTTGCGTAGAACGGCGCCCAGTCGTCGCGTTGGTCGATATGCGACCAAAGCTCTTCCACCGTCTCGATCAGCATGCTGACCGGCTCGCTTCTCTCGAAGTAGGCGGGCAAGGAAGCGGAGGTCTGCGGTTCGGCCGACCGGATGGCCGCGACTGCTTCGGCAAAGGCATCCTGTTCGTAGAATTCGCGGCTCGGGCTGTTCCGCAGCCGGGCGGCATCCGCCCCGTCGACAAGATCGAAAAAGGCGCGGTCATACGGGGCCTGCGTTTCCCGCAGGGCCGCGTAGAAGTCGTGGACCAGCTTTTCCGCCTCGCTCTGCGCGCCGGGACGAAGGCCGAGCCGCCAATGAGTCTGACGGACCAGCGCCGCCTCGAATTGCGGCCCAAAGGCGCTGAGCGCGGCTTCGATCTCCTCCTGCGGCACGAAGTCGAGCAGGCATTCGGCAAGCCGCGCGAGGTTCCATTGCAGGGCTTCCGGCTGCCTGCCGAAGCTGTAGAGGCCGCTGTGGTCGAAATAGGCGGCGGTAAACCGCGGTTCGAGCCGCGGCAGGAAGCGCCAGGGGCCGTAGTCGAAGCTTTCGCCGGTAATGGCCATGTTGTCGGTATTCAGCACACCGTGCACGAAGCCGGCGACGAACCATTGTGCGCCCTTTTGCGCCATCGCCGAAACCAGCCGCGTGTAGAAACCGAGCACCGGGTTCGGCTCGTCCGCGGCCTCCGGCCAGTAGGTTTCGATGACGTAGTCGGCAAGCTGCTTGAGTTCGGCTTTCTGGCCGAGCACGAGCAGCCTTTGGAACGACCCGATCCTGATATGACTGTGGCTGAGCCTGACCATCACCGCCGAGCGCGTGGGGGAGGGTTCGTCGTGCCGTTCGAGATCTTCGCCGGTCTCGATCAGGCTGAAGGTTTTGGAGGTATTGACGCCAAGCGCCTCCAGCATCTCGGTCGCCAGGATTTCGCGCATGCCGCCTTTCAGGGTCAAGCGGCCGTCGCCTTGCCGCGACCACGGCGTCTGTCCGGACCCTTTGGTGCCGAGGTCCAGGAGACGCCCGTCCTGCAAGTCCCGCATCTGTGCGAAAAGGAAGCCGCGCCCGTCGCCCAGATCGGGGTTGTAGTGCCTGAATTGGTGGCCGTGGTACCGCAGCGCCAACGGGTTTGCGATGTTTTCCGGCAGCGGTGTGAAAGCTCCGAAATGATCCGTCCATTCGCTGTCGGTCAGGTCTCCCAGGCCGACGCGCTCCGCCCAGCGGTCGTTGCGGAACCGCAGGATATGTTTGGGAAAGGGGGCGGGTTCGACGATGTCGTAGAATTCGGTCCCTAAACGGGTATGCCGTACGTCCGGCCGGTATTGCGGTGAAAGTGGCACGGCATCCTCCAGATAAATGCACTCTACGCCGAGATAAAGCGCCGACGGACGCAGGCGCTTCTCTGCTTAGCTAAACGTTCGGGCCCTGGGTTCAAGCCCTGTTGCGCTCTATCGGTCAGTAGAAGCGGTCGCGTTCTTTTTGGATCAAGTGACTGCGGTAGGAAAGAATGAGCATGGCGATGAAGGCGAACTGCATGATGGTTGCTGTCAGCAACGCGTACCAGTCGAACCGTTGACGCGGCAGTTCCGACGCCAGTTGAAAGATGGACGGGGCGGGCGGGAAGAAGAGCACTTCGACCGGATCTCCCTGCTTAAGACCCAAACGGGCGACGGCGGTGCCGCCGGTATCCACAAAGATGCCCTCGTGTGGAAGCCCGTCGGGATCGACGAACTGGTAGCCGATGTGCCAGCCCGCCGGTTTCCGGTCGAGCATGGTGACAAATCCTTCGGCGATCTGCGCGTTGCGGGTCAGCAGGGCGTATTGCAGTCCCGACCGGAAGGTAAAGACGGAAAAGGGGACGGTGACGCAGATCAGCAGGATGATGATCGTCAGGCGCGTCAGCGAGAAATCCTTCGCCGCCTGCCTGGGTGTATACACGGCACGCCCCCTCTCATGGTGCTCTCCAGGGATAATCGCCCGCGCCGGTTCCACTGGTCAAATCCCTGCGCGCTGTGCTCGCCTGCCGTCATCCGGCAAGGCGAAAGCACAAGTGCTTTTCTGCCGGAAAGAAGGGGAAAAGCTCGACGTGCCCGGCCGCGCCGTCTAACTGATCCGGTCCGGTGCTTTCGAACCGGCGCCGTACCGCTGCCTATAACCGTAAGAACCAGAACCGAATGTCGACAAACGAAACCGCGCTGGATCGTCCAAGCAAACAAGCCTACGAGGCGTATCTGCTGCTGGCCTTCACGGCATTGTGCTGGGGCGGCAACGCTGTGCTCGGTCGGGTCGCGGTGGGCGAGATATCGCCGATGGCGCTGGTGGCGGCGCGTTGGTTGGGGGTTCTGCTCCTGGCTGTCCTCTTCCTGCGTAAGGGCCTGATCCGCGATTGGCCGGTACTGCGCCGGCATTGGCTGTTCATCGTGCTGATGGGCGCCAGCGGATTTACGATCTTTAACGCGCTGTTCTACATCGCAGCGCACCACACCACGGCGATCAACATCGGCATCGTTCAGGGATCCATTCCGATCTTCGTGATGCTGGGAACCATGTTGGCCTACAAGGCGCGCATCGGCGGCATGCAGGCCGTCGGCGTCGTCGTCACATTGGGGGGCGTCTTGTCGATCGTGACCGCGGGCGATCTGATCCGGTTGATCGAACTATCGGTAAACTACGGCGACTTCCTGATGTTGGTTTCGTGCATCTTCTACTCGGCCTACGCCGTCGGCTTGCGTAAACGCCCGGATGTATCGCCCTTAAGTCTGTTCTCCGCGATGGCGGGGGTCGCCTTCCTGATCGCCATTCCGTTCCTGTCGGTGGAGATCGCGACCGGGGAGTTTGTTGCACCGACACCGACCGGTTGGCTGGTCGTCGTGCTGGTGACCGTGTTCCCGTCCTTCCTTGCGCAGATCTGCTTCATTTTGGGCGTGGACAAGATCGGTCCGGCCCGGGCCGGCATCTTCGTAAACCTTGTCCCGGTTTTCGCATCGGGCCTGGCGGTTTTGTTTCTGGGAGAGGCCTTTCAGGTCTATCACGCCGTGGCGCTTGGCCTGGTCCTGTTTGGGATCTACCTGTCGGAGCGCTTCAAGAAGGCCGGCTAAAACAGACTGGGCGGCAACCGGTCTTCTGTGTCGCGGTGTGAATACACCATGATCTGCGAGACGTTTCTGCGGTCTTCCGAAAAAGGCAGCAGGATCGATTGCTCCTGAACGCGCAGGTTCGCCTCCGTGCAAAAGTCGACCGGCTGGAACAGGAACGTTCGGTTTCGGTAGATGAAGTTGTAGTCGGCAAGGACATCTGTCAGCGAGGCGCCGAAAAAACCCTCCTGCACCAGTTTCCCGGTGGGGTTATGGCCCCGGTTCCGGACTTCCTCGGTCCCGACGACGCGATAGCGGTAGATGCCGTTTCCGTCGGCATCTTCCCCTTCGACATCGAGCAGAAGAATGCCCGGCAGGTGAGAAGGGATGTCTATGGGGTCGAAGTCCGCCCGGGCCGGCATGGCCTTGCCATCCCGGATCCGATCCCAATAGGAGAAGATCGCCTGAATTCGGTCGGACGCATTGCGCGCGAACGACCTTGAAACATCTGTTGCCATCCCCACCTGCCCGATCCGAGGTAATTACCCCAAAAACCCTATGGGGTATTTGGTTAAGATAACCTTTATGAACTTGCCTGCAGGGGCGGCGGGTCAGGCAGTCGCGCGCCGTTTCGGATCCAGGGCGGGTGCCGAGAACTGCAACTCCGCCAATCGCGCATAAAGCGGACTGCTGCTCAAAAGCTCTGTATGCGTTCCCTGGGCGACAATACGGCCGTTTTCCATTACGGCGATGCGGTCTGCGTTCACCACCGTCGCCAGCCGGTGGGCGATAATCAGCGTGGTGCGGTCTTGCATAAGCCTGTCGAGCGCGTCCTGAACCAGGCGTTCGTTTTCTGCGTCGAGCGCGCTGGTCGCCTCATCGAGCAAGAGGATTGCCGGATCGCGCAGGATAGCCCGGGCGATCGAGATACGTTGACGCTGCCCCCCGGAAAGCCGCGTACCCTTTTCGCCAAGGAATGTCGCATAGCCGTCGGGCAGGGATTCGAGAAACTCGTCCGCCCGGGCGTCGCGCGCCGCTGCAATGACCCGTTCATCCGGCGCCTCCGGATCGCCATAGCGGATGTTTTCGAACGCATCCGATCCGAAAATGACCGGATCCTGCGGCACCAGGGCCATGCGCTGCCGCACGTCTTCCGGTGCGGCGGAGCGGATATCCACCCCGTCGATTTTCACAACTCCCGATACCGGATCGTAGAACCGAAGCAACAGTTGAAAGACCGTGCTCTTACCGGCGCCGGACGGACCGACAAGGGCCACGGTCTCGCCCGGTTCGACGGTCAGAGAAAAGCTTTCCAACGCCGCCTGATCGGGCCGGGACGGGTAGCGGAATTCGACCTGATCGAAGGTGACGCGCCCGGCCGCAGGGGCCGGCATGACCGTTGGGTCGGCGGGCGGAATGATGGCCGGATCGGCCTCCAGCAATTCGATGAGGCGCTCGGTTGCGCCTGCGGCGCGCTGCAACTCTCCGTAAATCTCTGAAATGATCGCAACGGAGGATGCGACGACAATGGCATAGAAGATGAAGGCCGCCAGATCGCCCCCGGTGATCGTTCCCGACATGACGTCGTTGCCGCCGACCCACAGGATGATCCCAATCGATGTGAAGACCAGCAGAATCACAGTGACCGACATAAGCCCGCGCAAGCGGGTGCGCCGGATGGCCGTGTCGAAGGCCTGTATGACTTCGGTACCGAAGCGCCTGCGATCCACATCTTCATGCGTGAAAGCTTGCAGGGTGCGGATGGCGTTGAAGCTTTCCTCGGCGAACGCCCCGACATCGGCGATGCGGTCCTGGCTTTCCCGCGACAGTTTTCGGACCCGCCGCCCGATGATCAGGATTGGGAAGACCACCACCGGCACGACAAGCAGGACGAGCGCGGTGAGCTTCGCATTGGTGACCGCCATCATCACCAGGCCGCCGGCCATCATCAGCACATTACGCAGCGCCATCGAGACGCTCGACCCGATCACCGATTGCAAAAGCGTCGTGTCCGTCGTCAGGCGGGAGAGGATCTCGCCGGTTTTCGTTACCTCGAAAAACCCGGGATCCATGCGGATAACCCGGTCGAACACCGCGTTTCGAAGATCCGCGACGACCCGTTCGCCCAGCCAAGTGACCATGTAGAAGCGAATGTAGGTCCCAATCGCCATGATCACGCTGAGGCCGATAAGCAGCATCAAGGCGTTCTCGAGCGCCTCCGGATTGCCGCCGGCAAAACCGGCGTCGATCAGGCCCCGAAGGCCTTGGCCCATGCCCAGGACAGTGGACGCGGTGACAACCAGCGCGACACCGGCCAGAAGAAGGCGCGGCCAGTAGGGCATGAGAAGCGCACCCGCGCGCTTGAGGACGCGGATGTCCTTGCCCTTGGGGCGATCCGGGGGAAGTTCACGGGCCAAGCTGATTGTCCGGGATGGAATGAGTTTCGTGGGTCGGAGGATCGATATGGTGACGATGCGAAGCGGCGTCGAGATCCCTTTGCCGGCACAGGCGGAGCCAGCGGCCGGGCGTCAGGCCATAGGCCTTTTTGAAATGGCGGCTCATATGGCTTTGATCCGCGAACCCGGCCGCCGCGCTGGCATCCGCTAGACTTCCCCCATTGGAAATAATGCTCCGCACTTTCTCCAGGCGGCGCATCACAAGGTAACGGTAAGGACTTGTTCCCAAAGCTTTTTTGAAGTGCCGGGACAGTTCGTATCTGTCCATGCCGGTCACGGTTTCCAGCGTTTCGGACTGAACCGTACTGTCCGCGTTCTCCCGCAGGTAATCCTGCGCGGTCTTCACCGCCCGTATATGCACAGCGCCCAGGCGCCGCTTGCCGCCGCTATCCAGGCGATACAGCGCATCGGCAACGCCTTGTATCAGCCGGTCGCGTTCCAGCGGCTCGAGAGCACGGTCTACGTCGTCCAATGCCGGCAGCACAGCGCGCAACAGGCCGTCGTCGCGGCTGATCGCCTGTTTGACGAAGGGAAGCGGGGATCTGTCCAAAGCGTTCTGAATGAGCTCCGGGCGGAGGTAAAGCATCCTGAAGCGAAACCCATGCTCCGTGCCGGCATGCCCGTCATGGGGTTCGTCCGGATGGATGATCATTACATGCCCCGGCAGGCTGTGCTGTTCGGCGCCGCGATACCCGAAACTCTGCACCCCGCTTTCCGTGTATCCGATCGCATAGGTGTCGTGCCGGTGCGGTTCGTAAGCGATACCGGAGAAAAAGGCTTCGTGCCGTTCCAAGCCGTCCGCGCCGACGCCGTGTCGCACCCAGTCGCCGCCCGTGCGAGCGCACGAACGTTCAAGACCGACCGTGAAAGTGCCTGATACGGGATCGCGCATGGCCAACACTGTGAGGGAGACGCCTGCAGCATGCAATATGACACCAAAGTGGCGATCGTCGTACGTAAAGATCTGGAAACTTGGCGAAAGCTGAACTGCGTCAGCTTCCTGGCCGGCGGCCTTGCCGGCCTGTTCCCCGAAATCGTCGGGGAACCTTATCGGGACGGCTCGGGAACCGTGTATGGGCCACTCGTGCGCCAGCCGATCCTGATCTTCGAGGCCGACGCCGCCGCGTTGACCCGGACCAACGATCGCGCGCTTTCGCGGGATGTGACCCCGCTGATCTTCACCGCGGATTTGTTCGCAACGGGCAATGACCGGGACAACCGCGCCGCCGTCGCCAGTGTCGAACGCAATGCGCTGGATCTTGTCGGCATGGCACTACACGCGGATAAAAAGGCCGTCGACAAGATCGTGAAGGGCTTGAAGTTACATAGCTAGCCGGCCCCTGGAAGGTGTGGAACGTGCAGAGGGGCGTTGGTTTGCAAGGGTCGCCGAAGCCCGGTAAGCAACGGAATACGGACCAAGGCTGGAGAGGCTGGTGTTGGATTCCTTCGGCGTCCCGATCAAACGCTTCCTGACCCCGGCGGGTCTTGCGATCGCCCTATTGGCGGTCGCCTTGGCGGGATATGCGCTGGCCAAGCCGAAATACGCGTTCGACACCATCACCTATTTGGGCTGTACCTTTAAGGCGCTGTCGGGAGAGGACTGGGCCTCCACCCAGCGGCTGACCTACGATCATTTGCGGAGGGTTTTTCCGGAAGCCAACTTCCGGGAGGCGACGGAATCGCCGCCGGGAATCAGTCCCTACAGATCCATTGTCGCGAACGATCCGGATGCCTTTCGCCAGAACGTAAAGGTGGGTTGCTACAAGTTGGGTTTTGTCGGGCCGGTGGTGGGGCTTTCCGTCTTGGGCGTCGATCCTTACCTCGCAACCCGCCTGATGGCCGCCATTCCGGCGGCGGCATTCTTCGTCCTGGCCGGCCTGTGGCTTACAACGCGCCTACCGGGGCCGGTTGCCGTGCCGCTGGCGGTTGCCGGCGCTTTTGCGGGCCTGCTTCAAACCGCGCGTTACGAGTATCCCGACGGGATGACCGCCCTAATGATCGGCGCGGCGCTGATTTGCTTCGCGGAAGCCCGGCTGCGCGCCGCATGCGCCTTGTTTCTGGCCGCCATGGTGGTGCGGATGGACGCCATCCTCTATTTCGGCGCATTTCTGGGCTTCAGTGTGTTCCTGGCGGGGCAAGGGCGACGGTTGCGGTTCCGGGAAGCCGTGGTCTGGGGAGTGGCGGCGCTGGCGCTGTATGGTGCGATTTCGACCGTGATGGAAACGCCGAGTTTCACGAACGTTTTCTACCACAGTTTCATCAGCCAGCAGCCCTATCTGATCGAGGCTGATCTCACTGTGTCGCTGTCGCAGTACTTCGATGTTCTGGAACGTCAGGTCGGCGTGGTCGCGGGGAAAAGTGCCAAGTACCCGGTCCTGATCGGATTGGCGGTCTCGGCCTATGCACTCTCCTTCACGGTTCCCCGGGTGCGGGCCTTGGGCGATCTTGCACTGGTCTCCTTGCTGCTGGTCGCCTTTCACTTCCTGTTCATCCCCTGGTTCGATACCCGCTACTACGCCGCCCCTTATATGCTGATCGTATGCGGTTTCGGGGTCGTCGTGTTTCACTGCGCCGCGGACTGGTACCGGAACCGGCAGGCGCGGCGCGTTTGACCGCCGCCGATCACGGTCGCAACACAGTTCCTTGAGCGGTGGTTTCGCGGACGCCCGGGCGCGGCCATATGAGCGCAAATCTCCACTCTCTTTCACAAGAAAGGTTGCGCCTATGACTGCGTCTCCCGAACGGGCGCTGCCCGTGCTTCGGATCGGTATGTTTCTTTTCATGCTGGTCTGGACTCTCGAAAAGCTGATTGAGCCCGCCGCGTACCAGGGCATCTTCCTGAATTTCTACGGCCTGGATCTGGGGGTGACGCCGGTCTACGCCCTCGGCATTCTTCAATTGGCGGTTTTGATGGCCTTTGTCTCCGGCGCCTTTAAGACGGCGAGTTACGGTCTGGTTCTCGCCATGAACCTGATCTCGCTGCTGGTCTCGTACCGTCAGATCCTCGATCCCTATGACGGAGCCAACCAACTGTTCGTGGCGTCGATCCCGGTGGCCGCCGCCTCGTTGGTGCTGTTCCTGCTGCGGGACCGGGATACCTGGCTGACGGTTGCCCGGCAGACCAACCACGGCGAGGCGCTGCGTTCCGCCGACTAGGCGGAGCGGTTGATTTCCTCCAGGAAGATCGCGCCGAATTCGTCGAGCTTGGCCTTGCCGACACCGAAGGTCTTGGAGAATTCCGCCATCGTGCGGGGACGGGAATGCGCCATGTCGATCAAGCTTTTGTCGGAGAAGACGACATAAGCGGGCGCTTTCCGTTCCTGGGCAATCTCCAGCCTGAGGCGTTTCAGGCGCGCCAGCAGGGCGCGGCCGTCCTCGTCGAGAATCCCCGCCAGCGTTTCCGCGCCGGCCTTGCGGCTGGATCTGGCGCTCTTTGCCGTGCCGGGCAGACTGTCCGGGCGGTAGCGGAAGTCCGTCAGGGCGACGGCGTCGTCACTGCCGGACGGCGCGATGCGCAGCCCGCCATAGCCGGCGACGTCGATCTCCAACAGATGAAACGCGACCATCTGCCGTATCAGACTTTGCCAGGCCTTGGCCGAGTGGTCGGCACCCTGGCCGTAACAGGGGAGCCTATCGTGACCAAGCTGCAGGATCTTTTCCGACTCCTGTCCGCGCAGCACGCTGATGATATGGGCGGTGCCGAAGCGGTTACCGGTGGCGTTGACGGCTTCCGCAACTAGCTGCGCTTCGCGGCTGCCGTCGCGGGTTTCGACCGGGTTCCGGCATAGATCGCAGTTGCCGCAGGGCCCGCTGTCTTCGCCGAAATAGCGCAACAGCACACGGCGGCGGCATTCCGGCGCTTCGCAGAAGGCGAGCAGGGCGTCCATCCGTTTGTGCTCTCGGCGCTTGCGGTCGGGCGCGCAATCCTCCTGTTCGATGAAGGTGCGGCGTAACCGGATGTCTTCCAGCCCATAGAGCATCATGGCTTCCGCCGGCTCGCCATCCCGGCCCGCGCGGCCGATTTCCTGATAGTAGGCTTCGAAACTCGCCGGCAGGTCGGTGTGGAAAACGTACCGTATGTCCGGTTTGTCGATTCCCATTCCGAAGGCGACCGTGGCGGCCATCACGACGCCGTCTTCTGTCATGAACCGGTTCTGCAAGGCGGCCTTGTCGGCCGCTTCCATGCCGGCGTGGAAGGCGAGCGCCGGGTGCCCTTCCTCGCGCAGCAGGGCCGCCACTTCCTCCGTCTTGCGCCGCGATAGGCAATAGACGATTCCGGTCTGGCCGCGCCGGGCGTCGACGAAATCGAGAAGCTGCTTCTTCCAGGCCACCTTGGGCGTCACCGCCATCGACAGGTTCGGCCGGTCGAAGCCGGTCATGACCTGCGTGACATCGCCGGCGAACAATTTCTCGCAGATGTCCTGGCTGGTCGAAGGATCGGCGGTGGCGGTCAGGGCGACCACAGGCACGCCTGGATAGCGCTGCTTCAAGCCGCAGAGCATATCGTATTCAGGCCGGAAAGCCGGTCCCCATTGGGAGATGCAATGCGCCTCGTCGATGGCGAACATCGAGACCGGCAGCCGTTCCAGCGCCGCCAGCATGCGGTCGGTCATCAGCCGTTCCGGCGACATATAGAGCAGGCGGACCTCGCCGCGCTGAACGGCCCGCCAGACCTCCACATTCTCATGCCGGGGACGGTCCGAGTTGATGGTCTCCGCCGCCACGCCGTTGAGCTTCAGGGCGTCTACCTGGTTGCGCATCAGCGCGACAAGGGGAGAGACCACAATGGTCAGGCCGCCCATCACCAGGGCCGGGAGTTGGAAACAGAGCGACTTGCCCGCGCCTGTCGGCATCACGGCGAGGACGTTCTCCCCGGAAAGCACGGCTTGAATGGCGCGTTCCTGGCCGGGCCGCAGCGCTGAAAAGCCGAACGTCTCGTGCAGCACAGTCTCGACCGGACGTCGGATCGGGGAGGACGCGATATACATGAACCCCGGTGTCGGCGATTCAGGCATTTCGGGCAAAGCCTAATTCCAATCCAGTCCGTGTTCACGCATCGCGTGCTGCACCGATACCCGTTGGCGGAGCAACCGGTGATGACGCCCGATGGCCGGCCGGCCCCAAGCCTTGGGCGAAAGACGGCGGCCGTACCCGGTCAGCAGGAACAGCAGGAAGTCGGCGGCGGAAAGGGCGGGTCCCAGCACGTAAGGACCGTCGCCGAGGATCTCTTCGATGATATCGAACTGACGGGTTAGCTTTTCGTCTGCGGCCGAAACCAACAGGGCCTGACTGTCGGTATCCTCCAGCCAGCGATGCGGATAGGCGCGCACCATGAAGATCTGTTGAACGTCGCTGCCGAGCAGGGAGAGCCATTGATTGTAAAGATCCCGCTCCGGCGTCGCGGTGGGCGGGACCAATCCGGCATCGGGAAACTTTTCGGCGATATGGGTAAGGACCGCGCCCGTCTCATAGATCGTCTGGCTTCCGTCCAGCAAAACCGGGATCCTGCCGAAGGGGTTCAGCTTACGAAACCAGGGCTGGTCGAGATCGCCTTTGTCCCGGTCCACTTTGTGCAGGGTGTAGGCCGCGCCGACTTCCTCCAGCAGCATGTGCGCCGTCAGGCCGGCGGACCCCGGGAAGTAATAAAGTTTGAGCATGGTCCCCCCATTGCCGTCGCCGCGCGTTCACCTCTCGGCGGCACTCTGTCCGGTCAGCGGGGGCAAGGCCAGACAACATTGACCGCCGCGCTTGAAGAATCCGTTACATGAAATATAATGCATGTCATGCGGCGTTATGGCCGCTCGTGCGCATGCATTATTTTTCATATCAATAAACACGTTTCCCACGGCGATGCCGGTTCCGTCACGCCGGGCGAAACGAAAGGGTGGAGACGACCGTGCTGCAGAAATCGAGCGCTGAAGCGGAAAAGACCTACGAGAATATCGTCACCTACGACCGCGATCCGTCGACCTATCGGCACTGGGATCTGTCGGTGGACGGCGATGTGGCGACCCTGACGCTGACGGTCGACGAAGAAGGCGGCCTGCGCCCTGGCTATCTTCTGAAACTGAATTCTTATGATCTTGGCGTCGATATGGAGTTGCACGACGCGGTGCAGCGAATCCGTTTCGAACATCCGACGGTAAAGGTCGTGGTGATCACCAGCGGGCTGGACCGCATGTTCTGTGCGGGCGCGAACATTTACATGCTCGGCACCTCCAGCCATGGCTGGAAAGTGAACTTCTGCAAGTTCACGAACGAAACCCGCAACGGGCTGGAAGACTCCAGCGAGAGCACCGGCCTGAAGTTTCTGGCCGCTTGCAATGGAACGACGGCCGGCGGCGGGTACGAAGTCGCCCTGGCCTGTGACGAGATCCTGCTGGTCGACGATCGTTCCAGCGCCGTCAGTCTGCCGGAAGTCCCGTTGCTGGGCGTGCTGCCGGGAACCGGCGGGCTGACCCGCGTGACCGATAAGCGCAAGGTGCGCCGGGATCTGGCCGATGTGTTCTGCACCTCGGAAGAGGGTGTGCGCGGCAAAAAAGCCCAGGATTGGGGCCTGGTCGATCACCTGGCGACCAGCCGGAACTGGCAAGACAAGATCGCCGAACGCGTGGCGGCCTTGCGGCAGGGAAGCGCGCGGCCCGATGCGGCGACGGGCGTGGCGCTGCCGCCGGTGGAACGAACGATCGACGACACGGGATACCATTACCCACATGTCGACGTGGCAATTGACGCGGACCGCCGGGTCGCGACGATCACTGTTTCTGCGCCGGAAACGGGGGTGGCGGATACGGAAGAGGCAATCCTTGCGGCGGGCGCCGCGTGGTGGCCGCTCGCCATGGCGCGGGAACTCGACGATGCCATCCTGATGCTGCGGACCAACAATGAAGAGATTGGCGTCTGGCTTTTGAAAACCCGCGGCGACGCGGCGCGCGTCCTGGAAGCGGACGCCGCCTTGGCGCAAAACGCCGGCAACTGGTTCGTCAAGGAAACCACCGCGATGCTGCGGCGGACCTTGTCGCGCTTGGACGTTTCCTCGCGGTCCCTGTTCGCCGTGATCGACGAAGGGTCCTGCTTCGCTGGAACGCTGTTCGAACTCGCGCTCGCGGCGGACCGCAGCTACATGCTCGATCTGGTGGACGACCCGGACGCATCGCCGCAAATCGCCCTTTCCGTCATGAATTTCGGCCCCTATCGCGAGGCGAACGGCCTGACGCGGCTAGAAACTCGGTTCCAGGATGAAGAGGCGACAATCGCCGGCCTGAAGGAGCGGATCGGCGGAACGTTCGACGCACAGGCGGCCGATGCCGACGGTCTGGTGACTTTCATTCCGGACGATCTCGATTGGGACGACGAGTTGCGGCTTGCGGTCGAGGAACGCGCCAGCCTGTCGCCCGACGCGCTGACGGGCATGGAGGCGAACCTGCGTTTCGGCGGGCGCGAAACCATGCTGACCAAAGTCTTCGGGCGGCTGTCCGCCTGGCAGAACTGGATCTTCATTCGTCCGAACGCCGTCGGCGAGTCGGGCGCGTTGAAATTGTTCGGAACGGGGACGAAGGCGGACTTCGACCGCCGCCGCGTCTGAACCGGAACCTCAAGGGAGTGAACGAAAGATGAGCATCAACTATCAGGAAAAGATCCCGAACAACGTCGATCTTGCCCACGACCGCCGGCTTCAGCGCGCCTTGGAACACTGGCAGCCGCACTTCATCGATTGGTGGAAGGATCTGGGCCCGGAGGGGTTCATGGAATCCGACGTGTATCTGCGCACGGCGGTAAGCGTGGACGCAAAGGGTTGGGCCAGTTTCGGCCATGTGAAGATGCCCGACTACCGTTGGGGCATTTTCCTGGCTGACCGCGAACAGGACCGGACGATCGGGTTCGGCGATCACTTTGGCGAAGCTGCGTGGCAAGAGGTCCCGGGCGAGTTCCGCGCACCCTTGCGGAACCTGATCGTCACCCAGGGCGATACCGAACCGGCCTCTGTCGAACAGCAACGCCTGCTCGGTCTTACCTGCCCGTCGCTCTACGATCTTCGAAACCTGTTCCAGGTGAATGTGGAGGAGGGCCGTCACCTTTGGGCCATGGTTTACCTGCTGCACGCCTATTTCGGCCGTGACGGACGGGAAGAGGCGGAAGAATTGCTGCACCGCCATTCCGGCGACCCGGACAACCCGCGCATCCTGGGTACCTTCAATGAACCGATCGACGACTGGCTCAGCTTCTTCATGTTCACCTATTTCACCGACCGGGACGGCAAGTTCCAGCTCAAGAGCCTGGCCGAGAGCGCCTTCGATCCGCTCGCGCGGACCTGCCAGTTCATGCTGACCGAAGAAGCGCACCATATGTTCGTCGGCGAAACCGGGATCGGACGGATCGTGAAACGGGCGCTTGAAGTCATGAAGGAACTGAAGACCGAAGATCCGGAAGCCCTGCGGAAAGCAGGCGTCATCGATCTGCAGCTGCTTCAGCGGTACATCAATTTCTGGTTCTCAAGCTGCCTGGATCTGTTCGGGTCGGAAAGTTCGTCGAACGCGGCCTCCTACTTCGCGAACGGCCTGAAAGGGCGGGCGGATGAAGCCAAGTACGAGGATCATATCTGCAAGGATAGTCTCTACGATCTGGAAGTGCCTGACGGCGAGGGTGGCGTTCGCGTCGATCATATCCCGACCCGGAATGCGATGAACGACATCGTCCGGCATGCCTATATCGACGACTGCCGGATCGGCCTGACGCGCTGGAACCGGTTGATCAAGAAGGCAGGCTTCGACATCGAGCTGACGCTGCCGTCGCCGCATTTCCGCCGCAACATCGGACCCTGGGCCGGCGTGCCGACCAGCCCGGACGGCAAATTCGTGTCGCGCGAGGAATTCGAGGCCCGGCAGAAGGACTGGCTGCCGACGGAAGCGGACCGCGCCTATGTGAAGTCACTGATGGTTCAGGTGACGGAACCCGGCAAGATGGCCGGTTGGATCGCGCCGCCGGACCGCGGGATCAACAGTCAGGCCGTTGAATATGAATATGTGGTGCTGCACTAGGCACCCAAGCTTAGATCCTGAAGACAGGGTGAGCGCGGATCGATTTCCGCGCTCACTTTTTTCTGACCGTGCCCAATGGGCGTGTGCGTCAGCGCGGACGCAAAGATCCATAACCCTATAAATTTTATCAGAAATCTCTTGTTCACGTTGCCTCGTAAACCAAAATACGGTAACCAGCGGCCCTTCTCGAAGGGCGCTGCGGTTCTGTTCCAGGCAGCGAAAGATAATGGTACAACAATAAGATGACCGAGGCTCCCAAGCCCATCAACGGTGACCGGGCGACGATTTCCGTCGACAGAGCGCGCGCGGATATGCGCCATGGAAGGGCGGTCCTGATTCGGGACGGCGACCGCGCCTTGCTGGTCGGCGGCCTTGAAGCCCTGACGCCGGAGGTCTGCGGCGCGATTCAGGCGCAAGCGGGGGGTGCCTTCACCCTTTTGCTGAACTGGAGACGCGCGGTTGTCCTTGGAACGGATGTGGGCGACGGTTCGCTTGTCCGTCTCAGTTTGTCCGAACCGGACGACAATCTTGCCTGCGCCCAGGAGCTTGCGTATGGCGCCCGGGCCGCGGAAGTCGACCTGCCGATCCTGCAGGTGATTGAGGAGGACCGGCTGTCGGCCTCGGCAATCCAATTGGCGCGTCTTGCGCAACTCGCGCCTGCCTTGATGATTGCGGATATGACGGGCCGTTCGACCGCGGCGCTGGAAGCGGGGATTTCCTCCGGTGACGTTTTGGCGGTAGATGTGCAGGCTATTGCCGCGTCCGCCGGTCTCGCACCCCAGGTGCGCCGGGCAAGCGCGGCACGCGTTCCGATCGTCGATGGGGTCGAAACCCAGTTCATCGCCTTTCGGGGACCGATGCCGTCGGATGAACAGGTTGCGGTGGTTATCGGCGATCTCGATCTCGACCATCCGGTACCCATCCGGGTGCATTCCTCCTGCCTGACCGGGGATGTGTTCGGCAGTCTGCGTTGCGATTGCGGAGAACAGCTTGATGCCACCATCGTCAAGCTGACCGCGATGGGAGGCGGCATCGTCCTCTACCTGGCGCAGGAAGGGCGCGGCATCGGCTTGGCGAACAAGCTGCGGGCCTACGAGTTGCAGGATGCGGGCGTGGATACCTATGACGCGAACGCCCATCTCGGCTTCGAACCGGATGAGCGTCGTTTCGACATCGCGGCACTCATGTTGGCGGAACTTGGCATCAGGTCGGTTCGCCTTCTCACCAACAACCCCCGGAAGGTCGATTCGCTGCGGGCCGAGGGTATCAACGTGGTCGACCGTGTTCCCCTGACGGGTGGATTAACACGTCACAACGCCCAATATCTTAAGGCGAAAGTCGAGAAAGGCGGCCATTTCGGCGAGGCAGCCCGCTTCCGTGACGCCGATGAGCAGAACGAGCGGGAAGAAGATGCGAAAGTAACGCCGTTCCCGACGGGAAAAATCAGCTTCTAGCCCTATATATTAGCGCGGCAGTTCGCGAACAGGAGGTAGGTATGCGCGGTTTTGTGAAAGCGGCGGCGATGGCCGCGATGATCTCGATCGGTGTCCCGGCCGCCCAGGCCGCTCCGGAGAAATTCGAAATCGATCCCGATCACGTGTCGGTCGGGTTTCTGGTGATGCATATCGGTTACGCAAACACGCTGGGGATGTTCCTGGAATCCTCCGGTTCCTTTACCTACGACGAGGAGACGCAGGTTCTGTCCGACGTCGAATTCACCGTCGAAACCGACAGCATTTTCACCAACCACGATAAACGGGACAAGCATCTGCGCAGCCCGGACTTCCTGAACAGCCGCGAGTTTCCTGAAATGACCTTCGTTGGTAAGGAAAGCGAGAAACTTTCCGATACCACCGGCCGTTTGCACGGCGAATTGACGCTGTTGGGGGAGACGCATCCGCTGACCCTGGACCTGACCTTGAACAAGACCGGGCCCTATCCCTTCGGTGACAACTACGTTGTCGGCGTCTCCGCGCGCGGCACGGTCAAACGCAGCATGTACGGTATGATGTACGCCGTGGAAAACGGCTGGGTCGGCGACGATATCGAACTGATCATTGAAATCGAGGCGATCCGGCAGTAGCCGGCTGGACCTCGGTCAGTAGGGCGATCCGCCACCCTGCGTGAAGCTGATCGCCGCGCCGACGATGGCGGGCGGGAAGGCAACCACGGCGGTTTTCAGACTGTTTAGAACGATGCTGGGAAGGTCTTCTCCCCCGGACCAGCCGAGCCGCTGTGCGATCGGGATTGCAAGATAGCAGGCGGGCAGGGGCAACAAGGCGAACGGCGACACATCCGTCAGCAGCAAGGCCTGTGCCGCAACAGGCATTACAGTGACCAGAAACGCGGTAGAAATCGCGATGCCGGCGGCAGCCGCCCGGCCGCCAAACTCCACCAACAGCGTCGCGCCAACCGCCACCGCCAGAGCGATGGCGAAAAACCCCGTCGTCGCCGTGCCCCCGAAAATCAAAGCGACCCCAAGACCCAGCGCAACCGCGCCGTGGGCGACACGCGCTGCCGTCGCCGTGCCGGCCTCCTTCAGAGAGGTCGTCGCCGCCAGTCCGAGGGCGGCCACCAAAGCCACGACCAACGCCCATTCCAGCGCATCCAGACGACCGAGAAGCCTCTGAAGAACCCAAGCGGCGCCCGCTAAAGCCGCAAAGCCCGACACGGCAGCCGTGATCCGGCCGCCCGCACCTTTGAAGACGGCGTAGCAGAGCACCAGGACCAACCCGGCGATGATGGGAGCGTAGAACAGCTTCTGCACCGACGAGGAGGGCGGAAACGGCGGCAGACCTGCGAAACCGATATAGGAAATCGCGAACCCCGCGATCAAACCCTTGGTCAACAAGATCGCGCTGAGCCGTGCGTTCGTCAGGCGGCCGGCGACTATACTTAAGCCGCCGCAGACAAGGGCGGGGAACAACACCAGGTTGGCGATCATTTCCAGCATAACGGCCTTAGACCTCCGGTCCGGTTTTCCGCATCAGCAACTGAACGGTGTCGACGGCAAAGGAGTAAACCAGCAACAGCAAGGAGATCGCGGCAATCCAGATGCTGAGGGCCGGCGGCACGATGGGGGCGAGGCAAACCACGAGCGCGGCAACCTGAATGACGCACACCGTCTTGCGCCGGAGGCTGGGGGCCAAGTCGCCGCGCAGTTTCGGGAGGATGACGCCGGCCGCGACGAAGAGGTAACGCAGCGCCCCGGCCAGCACGATCCAGACACCGGCTTTTCCCTGATCCACCAGCAGGATGGCCAGGATCAGAATGAAGGCCGCGTCGGTTTCCTGATCGAACAGGGCGCCAAACGTGCTCGTAGACCCGTCTCGGCGCGCCACCCATCCGTCCAAACCGTCCATGACCAGCGCCAGCGTGCTGACTGCGACGAGGGTCCAGGCGGCAATTGGGCTCCAGTTCTGACCAATGGCCCCGGCAACCATGCAAATCAGAACGCCGCGCCCCATGGTGACCGCATTCGCCGCGCCGAAGCGCGGGGGCGTGGCGGTCTGCACGCCGCCGAAATAGAAGAGGGCTGCGGAGACCGCGACTGTCAGGATTAAAAAAGCCGACAAGGCGTTTTGAACATACAGATCCGAAAAGGCGAACAATGTCTGCGCAAGAAACAGGCCGGCCGCCAGGACCGCCAGCGCCCAGAAGAAATGCAGCGCGGCCGGCGCGACATATCGGATCTGCCCCTGTCGGAGCACGCCGTTGCTATCCGCTATTTGGCTACTGTCTTTACGGATCATCTGAAACTCTTTAGCCAGGGTCGACCTTTTCTTCGCTTTATTCGTAAATAAGTCCATGACGACTGTGCGGCCACACCTTTTAACTAAAGTTTTCTGGATAACCGCGCCCGGGATAGGGGAAATCCGCGAGGAGCCGGTTGCCGCGCCCGGGCAAGGAGACGTTCTTGTCCGCGCTCACCACGGCGCGTTGAGCCGGGGGACAGAATCGCTTGTATTCCAAGGGCTTGTGCCGGAAAGCGAATGGCAACGGATGCGGTGTCCATTTCAGGATGGCGGTTTCCCAGCCCCGGTCAAATACGGGTACATCTCTGTCGGTACGGTCGAAGACGGGTCCCCGGATCTTAAAGGGAAGACGGTTTTTTGCCTGCATCCGCATCAGGCGCTTTACACCGTGCCTGAGGATGCAGTGTCGATCGTGCCCGAATCTGTACCTGCGGCGCGCGCGGTCCTCGCCGCCAATATGGAAACCGCCCTGAACATCGTCTGGGATGCAGGTCTTTCGGCTGGCGACCGGGTCACCGTCGTCGGGGGTGGCGTGGTCGGTTGCCTGACGGCCTATCTGGCGCAGAGGACGCCGGGCGCCGAGGTTCAGATTGTCGATGTCGACCCCGCGAAAGCGGCGCTGTTTGCGAAGCTTGGTCTCGATTCCGCAGCGCCTGAGGATGCGAAAGGGGAGAGGAATATCCTTATCCACACCAGCGCAACGGAAGCAGGGCTGAACCGGGCCCTGGAGCTGGCGGATATGGAAGCGACGGTTGTCGAAGCGAGTTGGTATGGCGACCGGCCGGTATCCGTGATGCTGGGCGGCGCTTTCCATTCCAAACGCCTGCGCATCGTGTCTTCCCAAGTCGGCATGATCGCGCAATCGAAACGCAGCCGGGTGTCGTACAAGGAACGAATGCGTCTTGCGCTTGAGCTGCTTGCCGATGATGCACTCGACGCGTTGTTCACGCATGAGGTGATGTTCGAGGAACTGCCCGACGCCATGCCGGGCCTGATGGCATCTGCGGCCGGAGTTGGATGCGTTCGCATTCATTACCCTGCCGAGCGCATGCCGTAACCTTTACCGAGGAGTTGAGGATGTTTGCACTGACCGTCCGGGATCACGTGATGATCGCGCACAGTTTTCAGGGAGAGGTTTTCGGGCCGGCGCAGAAACTTCACGGCGCGACATATGTCGTGGATGTGGAATTCCAATCCGAGGATTTGGACGCGGACGGGCTCGTTGTGGACATCGGACTGGCTTCCGAAGCGCTCAAGACTCTCTTGATGGACTATAATTATCGAAATCTGGACGATGTGTCGTCTCTTTCAGGAAAGAACACGACAACCGAATACATGGCCAAAGTAATATTTGACGGCATGGCGGAGCGTATCAAGGCGGGCGATGTGGGGCCGGGCGGCGCGCGTCTTTCGGGCCTGAAAGTCACCCTGCATGAATCGCACATTGCCTGGGCAAGCTATCAAGGGACGCTTTAGCGCTGAGACGGACGCCGGATATGGGGGCTGAACCGGCCTTTCATTTCGTTTTTCCCGGCGATCCGGAGACGCGAACCGGCGGTTACGCCTATGACAGAGAAGTCCTGGCTGCCTTGGAAAGGGCGGGCCGAAAAGCTGCCGTTCATGTGCTGCCGGACGGGTTTCCGGCACCGCCCAAGGCGACGTTAACGCGGACCGCAAAGATCTTCGCCGCGATCCCCGATGGATCTGTGGTCGTGATCGACGGACTTGCCTTCGGGGTCTTGCCCGACATGGCCGCGGACCTTGCGCGGCGCACCCGGGTGGTCGCGCTCGTTCATCACCCGCTTGCCGACGAAACGGGGTTGGATGAAGAGACCCGCGGCCGTCTGTTCGCGTCGGAGAAGAAGGCGCTTTCCCATGCCGATCAGGTCATCGTCACCAGCGGCTACACCGCGCAACGGTTGCGCGATTTCGGGGTGGGCGACGGCCGGATTACCGCGATCGAACCCGGGACCGCGCGGCAGGAACTGGCGTCCGGCTCGGGCGGGCCGATGGTTTCGCTGCTTACCGTCGCCACGGTGACCCCGCGCAAGGGATTTCTGACCTTGCTGCAGGCCCTGGCCCTGCTGCCGTCCGACAACTGGCGGCTCTCCTGCGTCGGCGACACGGCGCTGGCGCCCGACCATGCGGCGGAAGTCATGGCGCAAGCCCGTATCTTCGGGGATAGGGTAACGTTCCATGGGGCCCTGCCGGCCGACGCCCTAGGGCCTTTTTACCGGGGTGCCGATCTGTTGGTGTCGCCGTCCTACTACGAGGGGTATGGCATGGCGCTCGCCGAGGCTGTCGCACATGGTTTGCCCGTCTTGGCGACGACGGGCGGGGCGGTGCCCCACACAACGGCCGGCAAGGCCGCCAGGTTGGTTCCGCCTGCCGACGCAGAGGCTTTGGCGTCGGCGCTGGCGGATTTGATCTCCGATATGTCGGTGCGGCAGGCCTTGACCGATCGTTCCCGCGCCGCGCGATTGACCTTGCCGACTTGGGACGATGCGGCCAATGCCTTTGCGGAAGTTCTCCAGACGGTGGCGCAACGATGACGGAAACGCCCATTTCGCAAGACTTGTTCGAACAATCCTGGCTGACCTTGCGGGAGCCGGCCGACGCGGCCGCGCGCTCCCAGGTGCTTGCCGTCCGCTTGGCCGACTGGGTTGAGGCGCGCCCGCCCGTGCGGATTGTCGATCTTGGCGCGGGTACGGGATCGGCCCTGCGCTGGCTGTCTCCCAGGCTCACGCACCCCCAGCATTGGAGGCTGGTGGACGGTGACGCGTCGCTTCTGAATGCCGCCGCACAAACCCGTCTGCCGGTGCAGGTCGAGATTTCGACCCTGCTGACCGATCTTGCGCAGGCCGATTTGACCGCTCTGCTGGAAGGGGCGGATATCCTCTCGGCGTCGGCTCTCCTGGATCTCGTTTCCGAAGCCTGGATTGAGCGCTTGGCTGCGGCCAGCCGGACTGCGGGCTGCGCCGCGTGGCTGACACTGTCCGTTTCCGGCAGTCATGACTGGGACCCCGTCGCGCCCCAGGACCGAGAGGTTGCAGAGGCTTTCGCACGCGATCAGGCCCGCGACAAGGGATTTGGCGTCTCGTTGGGCCCGGACGCGGTCGGGCGGGCCGAACAGATCTATCGAGCGGCCGGGTTCGACACCGTGTTGGAGCCGAGTGACTGGCGTCTCGGTCCCCCGGACCGGGCCTTGCTGACGGCCTTCGTCGATGGATACGCCGCCGCTGCGGCCGCCGCCAGGCCGGAGCTCTCTTCGACTGTGCGGAGCTGGCGCGCCCTGCGCCTGGCTCAGATCGACGCGGACGCCTTGCGGCTGCGGGTCGGTCATCAAGACCTTCTGGCATTGCCGCGATGACGGCGGCCCGTCGACGCCTGTTCTTCCTGTTGAAATTGGCGGCGATGGCCGCCCTGCTGTGGCTGGTCTGGCGGATCGCCGGCGGGACGGAGATCCTGTCCAGCATGACCCCGGTCGCGCCCGGCTGGCTGGTTGCCGCTCTGTTGGTCACGGTGCCGCAGACCTTGCTGTCCTCCCTGCGTTGGCGTCTGGTTGTGATGCGGTTGGGCGGGGCCTTGGCGGCTGGCCGGGCGGCGGCGGAGTACTATATCGCCGTCTTTCTGAACCAGGTCCTGCCGGGCGGCGTCGCCGGGGACGTGACACGGGTCGCCCGTCATGGAGGCGCCTTGCGGCGCGCTCAGGAAGGTCAAGGCTACGGTTTCGCGGCCCAAGCGGTGATCTACGAACGGACGGCGGGGCAGATTGCCATGACGGCCCTGTCGATCCCCGGGCTCGCCCTGTGGCGGATCGAAGCGGCCTGGATCGCCGCGGCGGCCCTGGTCGGCCTCTTGATTGTCGGCGTGCTTACACCGCCGGTGGGAGCGGTGGGCCGCTTCGTCGCGGGTTTCAAGGCGGCCGTCCTGGCGCCGGCGGTTCTGGCTCAACAAGTCGTTCTGTCCGCAGCGATCGCCGGAAGCTACGTGCTGGTCTATTGGTTCTGCGCGAGGGGTTTGGGGATCGATCTCGCCGTGGGAATCGCCTTGATGATCCTGCCGCCGGCGCTCTTGGCGATGGCGGTGCCGCTGACGCCGGCGGGCTGGGGATTGCGGGAAGCCGCGTCGGTCGGGCTTTGGTTGGCGGCCGGACTTCCGGCCAGCGACGCGGCGGCGGTCTCGATCCTCTACGGGCTCGTGAACCTGGCCGGCGCGCTGCCGGGGGCTGGGCTGTTGCTGGCCGTGCCTTCGGGGCCGCGGCCGGCGGGTTGACGCATCTCTGAAGCGCTTTACGACGCCAGGGACGGCGCGCATCCGACGGCGGGGCCTGAGTCGCCGAAATGGGCGACAAGCCGCTGCAGAACCCAATCCATGCCGAACAGAACCTCGCCCCGTTTGGGGGAGAAGCCATCGCGGTAGCCGTCCCGGCGGAAGCAGTCGAGCAGATCGGGGCGACCGGAGAGCACGTGGATCGGCGCTGCCCTGCCGCCGAGGTTGCCGCTGACGACGGTCCAAGGCTGGTGATCGCCCATGATGATCACAAGGTCTTCGGGCTTGGTGTGCCGTGCGGCGAAGTCGAAGGCGCTGCGCAGGGCATAGCGCGCCCCGGCGATGTAACCGTCCGCCGGGTCGGCCCAATCCTGTTTTGTGAAACTGCCGGCTGCCTCCGCGGCTTCGGCCCAGACCGAAGGGGTCAGGATCTGCGCCCGGTCTTCGATGAAAGGGGGAATGGGCCGGAACGGATAGTGGCTGGAGATCATCGCGACCTGGACGAACCGCGGCTCCTGCTGCGGCTGCAAGGCGGGAACCCGTTCCAGGGTGAACTGGTCCGGAATGCCGAAATAGCCGAAGGATACACCGGCATAATCCAGATCCTGTGCGGTATACAGGGCGTCGAACCGCAGCAACTCCCCTTCGGGCCAATAGCGTTTGATCCCCGGCATGAAAAGCGCGGTGCGGTGACCGGTGCGTTTCAGGATCGTGGCCAGCGTGTCCATATCCGAACGCAGATAGGCCCGGTATTCCAGGTTGGTATCGACCCAGGCCCCTGCCGTTGTGGTCAGATGCGCCAGCCAACTGAGCCCGCCATAGGTCGGCGATTCCAGCAGCGTGCTGACGCGTTCGGTCCCGGCAGCGTCGAAAACGGGCGCATAGTCGGCATAGATCTTCTCGATCTCCGCGCTGTGCTCCGGCCGTTCCAGCAGGCTCGCCCCATAGGATTCGACGAAGATCAGATAGACGTTCACGTCCCGCAGCCGGGGCAGGGTGGTCTCGCCGTCGCGGATTTCCCCGCGCATGCGTTTGTAGTCGCGCACCACCGTGGCGCCGTCATCCAGCCACAGACTGATGATCCGGGCGTGATAGGAGGCAGCCTTCAGCGCGGGTGCGGAACTGGCGTATGCGGTTTTGGCGAGAACACCGTTCAGATCCGCCGTCTGCAGACCCAACAGCGCCGCGGTCGAGACCGCCAAGACACCGGGTCTGGCATAGCGCACCGCGCCTTTAACGCCGGCTTCCAACGGCCGAACGGCGCGGGCGAAGGAAAACAGGATCAGGCCCAAGACGAGCAGAACGGCAACAACGAGCGGCGCGACCAAGGCCCAGCCCATCGAAGAGGCCAGAAGATCGAGCACATGCGGTATCTGCGCCGCGTCGAAAACCAAATCGATGGCCCTGCCGTAGATCGCCCGGCTGGCCACATCGATCGTGTGCAGCAGCGCGCTGGATGAGAGAAGGATCATGGCCGCGCCACGCCACACAGTGCCGGCGGCGGGCCACAGACGCGCCAGCAGGATCAGCAACACGCAGAAGGTCAGTTCTACCGGTAGCCGGCCGGCAAACCGCCATTCCTGCGCATAAACGTTGAATTGAGTATTGAAGAAGGCCAGCAAGCCGATGCCGGCGATCAGTTGCAGCCATACATTTGTAGGACGCCACGGTGCCTGACGGGGCATAGCGGTCCCAGGATCTTCGGACCTAGGGGGATGGGACATATCCATCACGTAAACCGACCGTATCTCCAACCAAGTCCCCCGACCGCGGGGCTAAAGGCCATAGGGTACGGTTTGCGTCAACGAAAACCGGTCTGCCGCAAATGCTACAGCCGCGACGTATGGCCGGGTTTGAACTGTATGGGGGCGGGGCCGGCCGGACTTGCAGGCTCGTTGGCAGGGTGGGAACGCCTGATGATGGACTGAACCCAGCGGTCCTCCGCAACATAGACCGGGAAGTCTTCCCAATAACCTTCGAAATCCCCGACCTGGGCGTCGATGAAGTGTCTGTTTTCTATGCACAACAGCACCTTTCTCACCGTGAAGGTCTCGCCCTTCCGGAAGGCGAAGTACCAAACGCCAACCCCGTCGAACGCCAGGGAGATCGCAGGACGGTGCGCCGTCTCGTCATGGCGGTCCACACAGTAGAAGTCGACAGGTTCGCCGTCGGGGTCTGCCGGGTCGTAGAGGGCGAATACACACACGTCCGCAAGATTGCTCAGCCGCGTCAGTTCGGCCTGAATCTTCTGTTCCATCACCAGCCTTAGTCGTCCGGTCTCGGTCCGCATAGCGTCCTCCCTCTCTCTGCGAAGAGGATGAGCAAACCAGGAAAAACTGCAACCGCTTTTGTTTGACGAATATTTAGGCTATACTATGGCTATATTTGAAGTCTGAGTAAAACACAGTAAAAACAATGGTTTCAGCGAAACAAAGCACAATCGAGTTGGGGCTCACGGTATGACTCTCGAGACCTGGATTTTTCTTTTCGTCGTCGCGCTTTCCTTTCTTTCCTGCCTAGCGATTCTGGTCTCGACCCTGCGGACGGGCTCGCCGCCGATGCCGTCCGGGGAAAGCCTGCGCCGCGAGGCGTTGCAGATGCTGGAGGGTGAAGCCATTCCGGCCGGGGCGATTTACGACCTGGGAAGCGGATGGGGCGGCCTGGCGCGTGCGCTCGCGGCCCGGTATCCGGATCGACAGGTCGTCGGGGTAGAGGCTTCCTTACTGCCATTTCTGGTCAGTAAATTGGTATCCGCCGTGACCGGGCCCAAGAACCTGCGGTTCGTTTACAAGGATGCGCGGCGCGCGCCGGTCGAAGATGCCGGCCTCCTGCTCTGCTATCTTTCCGGGGACACTTTGGCGCGGATCGCCCCGGCGCTTGAAGACGGGCTGCCCGGCAAGACCCTGATCCTATCCATCACCTTTGCCTGGCCGGGAAGGCAGCCGGCGGAAACGCGGCGCGTGCGCGACATGTTCCGCAGCCCGATCTACCTGTATCGGGGACGCGAAACGGCCGCCGTTGCTTGAGCCGGTCTTGCCCGGGGCGGTCAAGTCGTGTCCATACTGTCAGCGGGGTACAAGCTGACGATCGGGCGGCAGGATGACCATCCGCTACAAATCGTTTGAAGAGCGCGGTGTTTATGTCGGGTTTCAGACCCGGCAAGTTGAGCTGTGCCGAACCCGCATGCCCAAGGCGGAGCTGGACGACTACGAAGCGCTGATCCCGAATTGGACGGGCCACGACAAGACGTCCAGCAACGACCTGGTGATGCCCTTTATGGACGTGCCGCGCTGGTGCACCCTGAGCCGTCGTGACGAGATGCTGCATCAGAACATCGAGATCAGGCGGACCAGCACCGGAGGGCATCTCGACCCTATCATGATGCGGGAGATCCGGCTGGAGATCGATCAGTCCTTCGGAACGGAAATCGACCAGAATCTCGCCGCGCACGAACTGGAGATCGCCCGAACCGACATACAGAACGCCTTTCTGGAAATCCTGGCGATGTTCGGCCGCAATTATGCGGATCAGATAGGGATCGAGGAGTTTCGCCGCGTCGATCATATCGTCCTGAAAACACTGGCCGAGGAATCGAGCGACGCCCTGACGCGGCTTATCCGCGTCCTGGCGCGCACCGTGAGTAGAGAAGTCGGCATGACGCGCGAGTTGCTGCAGGAACGGTTGGATGTTCTGAGCACCTTCGCTGCCCCGATCTGTTCCATCGTCACCCATGACGATAACCGGGACGTCGGTTACCTCAGCCGTCAGTTGGGCATGCTGGAAGCGATGCACGCCCAAATCATGGAGTTTTCGGAGAAGCAGGCCCAGGAAGTGCGGGAAGCCGTTCATGTGATCGACTTGAATATCCGAACCTTCGCCGAATATGCGAAGGCGCGGGCCCTGCACATTCAGAACGCGCTGCTGTCCGAAAAGAACTATGTCAGCGAGGCGAAGTACCGCGGGCTTCTCGACATGGTGGCGCAGGAACGGATCAAGATTTCCTATGCGCTGGATGGATGGGCGGGCCATGCCGGCCGTTGGATGTCCCTTGGCGAGGATGACGGGCCTGAGCGGGTGAAACTGATCGGCTTCATTTTGCGCGAAATGCCGAGCCCGACGATGAATGTCGAGGAAGAGGTCGGCGAACGCGTGCGGGGTGCTGGCAACCTGATGTCGTTGCGGCGGCGCCTGGTGAAGGAAATGCATTCCTGGATGGACGACACCCTGGACGAAGGTTTGTACAAGCGGGTGATGGACGGCCGCGAGGCGACGGGCGCGCCGACCGGGCCGGGAAACCCGGCAGCGCGGAAGAGGCAGGACCCGCCCTCCGACATCAGCGATATCGTGAAAGGGGCGATCGCCTACAAGGGAGATTCCCCTGTTTGATTCGGGCCGTTCGGCGACCGGTGCAGGCGCCGCAATTCTCCCGGTTTTCCTGAAAGGGTTATGAGCGTTGGAATGGCGTGACGATGCGATCGTGCTCGGCAGCCGCAAGCATGGCGAGAGCGGCGCGATCGTGAGTCTGCTGACCCGCGGTCAGGGCCGTCATGCCGGCCTGGTCCGCGGTGCCCGGTCGTCCCGGCTGCGCGGGGTCCTGCAGGCGGGAAACCTTGTCCGTGCGGATTGGCGGGCCCGGCTTCCCGAACATCTCGGAACCTTGACCGTGGAACTGCTGGCGGCGCGTACCGCCCCGCTTCTGACGCATCCCGGTCGGCTTGCGGCTCTGACGTCCGCATGCGCCCTGGTGGAGATCGCGTTGCCGGAGAGACAGCCTGTGGAGGAAGTCTTCGATCTGATGGATTCGCTTACCCAGGCCCTGGTGGATGACGCCTGGCTGGAAGTCTATGTGAAATGGGAACTGGCGCTCCTCAGTACCTTGGGCTTCGGGCTCGATCTATCCGCCTGCGCGGCTACCGGAGTGACCGACGATCTGATCTATGTTTCGCCGAAGAGCGGCCGGGCCGTCAGCCGGGAAGGGGGCGCGCTCTATAAAGACCGCCTGTTGCCGCTCCCGGCGTTCTTGATTGCTGAACGCGGCGCATCGCCTGGGCGGGAGGAGTTCGAAAGCGCCTTGCGCTTGACCGGTTTCTTCCTCCGCCGGCATGTCACGGAACCTTCCGGCGGACAGCTGCCAGACGCGCGCGGGCGCGTCACACAGGCTTTGTAGTGTGACGTACATCACAATTAATATAATAAAATCAATTGGGTAACGCGAATTCACAAGGCCGCTACCGTGCGCGGCGACCTGTTGTATCCACGTCTCGCCTCGCCACCTAGCTGAGCAACGCAACGACGCTCATACAGGTAGTGGAAAGGACGGTTTGTCATGATGAGAACGTGGGCCCCTACGGGACTTCAATTGGCGCTCGCAGCCGCGGCCGCGATGGCTGGCTGGGAAATCTTTGCGAAAGGAATCGCCCCGCTGATCATGGGCGGTCCCTTGTCCCCCAACGGTTTGATCGTATCCCTGATCAAGTCGCTGGTCGGCGTTAAACCGCCGGGCTATGTAGCGACCATGCTGCACTGGTTTACCGGTCTGGTTGGCTATCCTCTCGGGTTCTTGGTTCTCGCCACGGCGCTCCCGCGCATCGGCGTCGTAGGGCAGGGGATCATCGTCGGGGTCGGCACCTGGTTTCTGGCGCTCGGCGTGTTTGCCCCCCTGGCCGGCCTGCCGTTCATGCTTAAGTTCGCAACGATCACCTGGGTTTCCCTTTGGGGTCACCTCGCATACGGATTGATCCTGGCGGCTTTGTTTTCGGCGCAAAGGGGGGCATCCGCCTCGTCGGCCGCGAAGCCGGCGGTCGGCCAGGCCTGACCCCTAACGGACATTTTTCTGTGGATATCCGCCGCCGGTTTCGACCGGCGGCATTGTTTTGCCTTGCCGCCCTGAATACAATATCTGGTAGGGAGATTCCGCGATGAACACATCATCTGAGCCTGCAGCCGAAATCAAGATTGCGCCGTTGGCGGATGCATTGTCCGAACGCTATCTGGCTTACGCGCTGTCCACGATTACGTCACGGTCGCTGCCCGACGTGCGGGATGGTCTGAAGCCGGTTCACCGCCGTCTTCTGCATGCGATGCGTGAATTGCGCCTGAACCCGGACGCTGGTTTCAAGAAATGCGCGCGTATCGTCGGCGACGTGATGGGTAAGTACCACCCTCACGGCGACCAGGCGATCTATGACGCGATGGTCAGGTTGGCCCAGGAATTTGCGGTCCGGTACCCGCTTGTCGACGGTCAGGGGAACTTCGGCAATATCGACGGCGATAACGCGGCAGCCATGCGCTATACGGAAGCGCGGATGACGGAGGTCGCGCGGCTTCTGCTGGATGGTATTGATGAAGATGCGGTCGACTTTCGTTCGACCTATGACGGGGAAGGCGAGGAGCCTGTTGTGCTTCCGGCCGCTTTCCCGAACCTGCTGGCCAATGGGGCCGCCGGTATCGCCGTCGGCATGGCGACGAGCATTCCGCCGCACAATGTGGCGGAGCTGTGCGACGCCCTGCAGCACATGATCAAATACCCGAACGCCACGATCGACAAAATCATCGATCTGGTGCCCGGGCCTGACTTCCCGACAGGCGGGATACTGTGCGAGGACCGCGAAACGGTGGTCGAGGCTTACCGCACCGGCAAAGGCGGCTTCAGGGTCCGCTCCCGCTGGGAGGTCGAAAAACTGAAGGGCGGGCAGTGGCAAGTCGTGGTCACGGAGATCCCGTACCAGGTTCAGAAGGCCAAGCTGATCGAACGCGTCGCCGACCTGATCCATGCGCGGAAAATTCCCGCCCTGACGGACATCCGCGATGAGTCGGCGGAAGACGTGCGCATTGTGCTGGAGCCGAAATCGCGCAACGTCGAGCCGGATGTGCTGATGGAGTCGCTGTTCCGGCTGACCGATCTGGAGGCCCGCTTCTCGCTCAACATGAATGTCCTGACGGAGGAAGGGAAGGTTCCCAGAGTCCTCGACCTGCGCGAGGCGCTGCGGGCCTATCTGGACCATCGCCGGGACGTTCTTCTACGGCGCAGCCGCTACCGCCTGGATCAGATTGCCCGCCGTTTGGAAATCCTGGACGGGTATCTCATCTGCTATCTCAACCTGGACGAAGTGATCCGCATCATCCGGGAAGAAGATGAACCGAAAAAGGACCTGATCCGGACCTTTTCACTGACCGAACTGCAGGCGGAATCGATCCTCAACATGCGGCTGCGGTCGCTGCGGAAACTGGAAGAGTTCGAGATCCGCAAGGAACACGAAAAGCTGACGGCGGAGCAGAAGGACCTGAAAGCGCTGGTCGCCGACGAGCAGCAGCAGTGGAAGGCGATCTCGGCGGAACTGTCCGGCTTGAAGAAAACCTTCTCGAAGGACAGCGAACTGGGCCGCCGGCGGACCGGTATCGGGTCGGCGCCGAGTGCGGTGGTCGTGCCGTTGGAAGCGATGATCGAACGCGAGCCCGTTACCGTCGTTCTCTCCACGAAAGGCTGGGTCCGGGCGATGCGCGGGCATATGGACCCGGATGCGGACGTAAAGTTCAAGGAAGGCGACGGGCCGCGCTTCCAGTTGCATGCGCAAACCACCGACAAGCTTTTGATCTTTGCCACCAACGGACGTTTCTACACGATCGGTGTGGACAAGCTTCCCGGCGGGCGCGGTCATGGTGAGCCGTTGAGGCTTCAACTCGACCTTTCCAACGAGCATGACATCGTCGATATCACGGTCTTTACCCCGGATCGCAAACTGCTGGTCGCCAGCAGCGACGGGCGCGGTTTCATCGTCTCGGAAAACGATGTGATCGCGCAAACAAGAGGCGGAAAACAGATACTCAACGTTTCCGGTTCGGCAGAGGCCGCCGTCTGCACGCCGGCGGACGGCGACAGTGTGGCGGTGATTGGGGAAAACCGGAAACTGCTGGTCTTCGCCTTGGATGAAATTCCGGAGATGACGCGGGGACGGGGTGTCATCCTTCAGAAATACCGCGATGGCGGGTTGAGCGATGTGAAGACATTTGTCGCGGACGAAGGGCTGACCTGGAAGTCCGGCGACCGCACGCGGACCCAAATGGATTTGCTGGGATGGACAGGCAAGCGTGCGTCCGCGGGCCGGCTGCCGCCCGCAGGATTTCCACGCTCCAACAAATTCTCATAACGCACTGCTCAGGCTTGCAGCTACGGCGGGACCACCTGTCTCGGCGTTGATCAAGGCGTCCCCCAAGGGCCTTTGGGGGGCGCCTTGCATTTTCAGGCGCTGCTTTACGTTTGATGGCCGGCATAAAGAAAACGGCCCGCTCCATTTCTGGAACGGGCCGTCTGCGTTTCTTCGGTCAATCCTAGAAGTGCAGGGAGATGTCCTTGTGGTTGGCCCGGCAGGACGCCACGAAGAGCGCGATCTCCCGCGGGAAGCGGTCCAGCTGGCGCAGGCCGATCGTTTCGCGGATCGCCGTTTCGTATTCAACCAAGCCCGGCAGGATGGAACCGGCGGCAGCGTCGCGCCACGCGACCTCTTCGTCCAGAACTGCGAGGGTCTTGGCCAGTTCTTCCATGGCTTTTTCGGGGTTCGGTTCTGAGGAACCGCGGGTCCGCAGCGCGCGCCGCGCCTTCGAGAGGGCAGAGCGGATGTCCCCGGCATTGGCCACTTCGCCGACGCGGGATTCCATCGCCTTGATGGCCTCTTGCGCCGCCTCGGCGTCGCCGCCCTGGATAGTGCTGGAAAGCCCGTCGATATCGCCGCGCAAGGTAACCAGCCCGGCACCGCCTTCAATCGTCGCAATCAGTTCGACGATTGGACCGTAGGCATTGTCCACGGTGCGGCGGAAGACCTGGTAGGCTTTCTTTTCGTCGCCCAACAGCTTGAGGAAGTCCTTGTGCTGTTTGTCCCAGCTGTCCGGCACCTGCGCCTGCAACGTGGCAAGAACCGCTTCGGACGCGGCAACCTGTTCGATAAGCGATTGGATTTGATCGAGCCGGTCCGGATCGTTCCGCTGCAGGCGGTCGAGGTCCCGTTTCTGGATATCCAACGTGCCTTGGACGTCCGCGATGTCGGACAGGATGGCGCCGACCTCCCGTTGAACCGGGCGGTAGGCGACCGCCTCCGCTTCGACCATCTTTGCCTGTTCGACCGCCGCCGCCTTGGTATCGAAGGACTGGCCGGCCAGTTCAAGTGCCTTGGACAGGTCGCGTTGCGTGCTCCGCGGCAGCGCGGATGCATCCAGAGCGAGGGCCTTGTCGATGGCCGCGCGAATGGTGCCGCCGTCTTCGTCGAACCTGGTCGATATGTAATCCTGCACACAGGCCTGGAGGCGTGGATTCTTCGGTGGCGGCGCCGTCTCCGACAGAAGGGAGATGCGTGTCGGCAGGTAGTTCACCATGGCCGGGTAGTTCCCGACGATGACCAGGGCGAAGAGCTGCAAGGTGATGAACGGTACGACGCCTTTGTACATTTGGGTCGTCTTGACCGCCGGTGGCGCCACGCCCCTCAGATAAAACAGCGCGAACCCGAAGGGCGGGGTCAGGAACGAGGTCTGGATGTTCAACCCGATCATCACGCCGAGCCAAACCGCCGTCACGTTGGCCGAGGGATCCGCCAACAAAATGGGAGCAACTATCGGCACCACGACGACTGCGATTTCGATGAAGTCCAGGAAGAAGCCCAGAACGAAGATCACGACCATGACGATCACGAACTGTGTCCAGAAACCGCCCGGGAGCCCGTAGAGGAAGTCGCGCACCAGATGTTCGCCGCCGAAGGCCCGGAACGCCGAGGTCAGCATCGCCGCGCCGAGCAGGATGATAAACACCAGAGAGGTCGTCTTGGCCGTATCCATCAACACGGCTTTCAGCGTGTTGTCTATCTTCAGGGCGCGGTATCCGCTCCAGGCGATGCCGATGACAAACCCGGTGACCGCGATGCTGGCCAGCGCGATGACGATGGCGTCCGTGCTTGTGTTGATGGCGCGGACATTGATGTCGAAGCTGTTGGTCAGAAGCAGAATGACGACAATCGAGATTCCGGAGAGGAAGGCGGGGTAGTAAGCGCCGCGCTCGCCCTCATAGAGACGATAGCCCGCCATCACCAGGGCGCCCGCTGCGCCGATGGCGCCGGCCTGGTTGACGGTCGCGATGCCGGCGATGATGGAGCCCAGAACAACGAAAATCAGAGTGAGCGGCGGCACCAGGGCGATCAGCACCTTGGCCGCGAACCTCCGGTCGTATTCGCCTTCGAAGGGTACCGGCGGGGCGATCTGCTTCCGCCAGAATGCCATCACGAAAATGAACAGCATGTAGAGCCCGACCAGAACCAGCCCCGGCACCAACGCGCCCATGAACATGTCGCCGGCGCTTGTGGAGGTGACGCCGAACTCGCTCGGCATGGAAAACTCGCCGGTCGATTCCTTGTACATTGCCGCCCGCTGCGCACCGGCCTGATCGACGGCGTTGGACAGCTGGTCGGCCAGGATGATGAGGACGATGGAAGGCGGGATAATCTGGCCCAAGGTACCGGAAGCCGCGATCGTGCCGGTGGACAGCCAGTTGGCGTAGTTGTTCCGCATCATCGCAGGCAGTGAGATCAGCCCCATGGCCACGACGGTTGCGCCGACGATACCGGTGGTCGCGGCCAGAAGCGCGCCCACGAAAACCACGGAAATGCCCAGACCGCCGCGGACCGGGCCGAACAGCTGCGCCATCGAGATCAACAGATCTTCAGCGATCTTGGAGCGCTGCAGCATGATCCCCATGAAGACGAACAAGGGGATGGCGATCAGAGTGTCGCGTTCGACCTCCCAATAAATTCCCCTGAAGTTCGTGACCCCTGCGCTGAGCCAGTTACTCGGTCCGCCCTGGGCAAAGAACGCGTCCGTGTCGCCGGCGAAAAGATAGCCGCTGCCGGCGGCCAAGAGGATGGTGATGATGGCGGATCCGGGCAGGGCGAAGGCGACCGGAAATCCGGATGCCAGCGCGCCGGCCATCAGCAGAACCAAGATTGCAAGAAAGAGCAGTTCCATGGCGTTCTGTGTCTCTCGTACCGAAAAGGCTTAATCGTATGATGTCTTAGTGCGCGCCGGTGACGACCGCGTCGCGCTTGCCTGCGTCCCGCCGGTAGTCGGCGACGCTTTCCAGCAAATAGCTGCAGAACTGGATCGTCATGCTTACGGCGAAGATCGCAAGGAATCCGGCCATCCAGTACTTCACGTACATGCCGAAACCGGATTGCGACACCTCGTAGTTCAGGATCGCGGTGTTGATGATGCTGGACTTGTCCCACATGCCGTAGACGAAGATGGTCCAGCACAGGCTGAAGCCCAGCAGGATGCATCCCCAGGCATTCACGAACCCCTTGGTCTGGTCGGTGAAGCCGGCATACAGCACGTCGACGCGGACATGACCGTCCTCGAACAAGGTGTAGGCGCTCGCAAACAGGAACAGCGCGCCGTACCAGAAGCGCACCAGGTCCCCTTGGAAAGCCTGTTCGTAGGAGTAGACGAACCGGCTGATGACGATGAACAGTTCGGCGACCACCACCAGCAAGGCGAGCCATTGAAAGCCCAGCGTCTTTGTTCGGGTGGCCAATAGAATTCCGATGAATATCAGCGGGACATGGACATAAGGCCCGCGAAACTTGGATCTGCCGAGGTCGGTGGCCAACTGCTCGCCAACAACGACCGGCAGCAGCCCTTCGACGCGCAGGAAAGAGATCAAGGCGTCGACAAGGCCGATCAGCACGACGGCCCAGAATGCGGCCCGGATGATGAAGTTCGCAATGCCGGCCATCGCCATGGCATCGGTCCGCAGGCGTCTGCTGCTGGACCGCATCACGAAGAAGATGGAACCGCCGGCCGCGAGCGCGTAGAGGCCCAGTTGTAGGATCGACAAGGCGGCGTTGCCGTCGTCCCCGTTGAACAAGGACGGTATGCCGGGAAAGCCCAGCCAGACGTTCAGATAGTTGTTCAGAACGTACACAAGGGTCACGCTGACCATGATCCATCCGACACTGCGGACCTGCGTAACCAGCGGGCTGTGATACTCGGAAGAGCTGAGGCCCATGCCACTATCGTCTGTCGCGGCGCTCATCGATATTCCTTCGCTAAGGGCACTGAACCCGGCATTGCCGGTTTACCTACTGAGATACTCTATGAAATGAAGCGGAGTTCATGTGAAAACAGACGGGACTCGCTAGGAAGTCCCGTCTGTCTCAACTCAACCGTCTAACCTTAATTAGACGCCAAGAACCCGGTTCCGCTGCGCAACGTAAGCGGCATCGGCCAGGTTGGCCCAGCCGCCGACATCCGCACGCGCGGCTTCGAAGCTCTCGTGGATGCGGTTTGCCAGATCGCTGTGTGCGCGGGCTTCTTCGAAGACTTCCGCCGACGCATCGCCGAAGGAATCGTAGACATCGTCGTTGAAGTCTTTCAGCTCGACGCCCTGCTCATCGATCAGCTTGCGCAGGAAGGTGCCGTTGTTGGCGTTGAATTCCGACATCATGACGTCGTTTTCCATCGCCGCGGCGGCTTCGATCAGCAGCTTGTCAGCCGCGCCGAGGCCTTCCCACCAGGACTTGTTCAGACCCAGCGCCAGCATCGAGCCCGGCTCGTGGAAGCCCGGATAGTAGTAGTATTTGGCGGCTTCGTAGAACTTCATCGCGAAGTCGTTCCACGGGCCGACCCACTCGGTGGCGTCGATCGCGCCGGAGACCAGGTTTTCGTAGATCTGACCGCCCGGAAGCGAAACCGGGGAGGCGCCCAGCTTGGCCATCACGTCGCCGCCCAGGCCCGGGATACGCATTTTCAAGCCTTTGAGGTCGTCGGCGGAGTTGATTTCCTTGTTGAACCAGCCGCCCATCTGCACGCCGGTGCTGCCGCACATCATGCATTTCAGACCGAAGTCTTCGGACAGTTCGTCCCACAGTTCCTGACCGCCCATGAAGCGGATCCAGGCGTTCATTTCCGTGTAGGTCAGGCCGAACGGCACGGAGGTGAAGTACGCCCAACCCGGGTGCTTGCCTTTCCAGTAGTAGTCGGCGGCGTGGTAGGCCTGGGCGTTGCCCGAGGCGACTTCGTCGAAGGAGTCGAACGCGCCGACGCGCTCGCCGGCCGAGAAGTACTCAACCTGGATGCGGCCTTCGGACATGTCGGCAACGCGCTGCGCAAAGCGCTGAGCACCGGTACCCAGACCCGGGAAGTCCCGCGGCCATGTCGAAACGATAACAAACTCAATGCGCTGTTGCGCGATCGCGGGGGCGGACAGGCTGGATGCAGCCGTCACCGCCGCTGCGCCGGCGGCAACGGAACCGGCTTTCAAGAATTCACGACGTTTCATTGAAAAAATCTCCCTGTGCAGGATTACGCGAAGCCAAGCGAGAAGCGTGTGTCCTCAGCAGACGAATTTTCCCTGTCGATCCGCTATATTTTATGGATTGAACACCCTCGCTCAACGGACCAGCGGTGGTTATACGGATTTTGCTTGATTGAGCAACAGTGTAGAGACGAAGAAGGCGGTCTAGCGCAAGGGAAGCGCAATTATGTGATCAAATGCCACCCTTTAGCACCAAAGGCCTCCAACGGCGCAAAGCGGCGCTTGTAGGCCATCTTCTGGCTCTGTTCGATCCAGAAGCCCAGATAGACGTTGCGCAGCCCCTGCCGCCGGGCCTCGTCGATCAGCCAGAGGATCATGTAGCTGCCCAGGCTGCGTTGCGGCATCAGGGGGTCGTAGAAACTGTAAACCGCTGAATGTCCGTCGCGCAGGCGGTCTATCAGGCACCCCGCCACCAGCGTGCCATTGCCGTCGCGGAATTCGATCAGCGTCGTTGTCACCGGGCTGGCGGTGACCAGGTTGACGTAGTCCCGCGCGCTCATCTGCGCCATGTCGCCGTCGCCGTGCCGGCCTTCGACATAGCGTCTGAAAAGCGCAAATTGCTCCTCGCTTACATGGGTGCCGACATCTTCCGCCGTGAGATCGGCGTTGGCTTTTCGAATGCGTCGCCAGGACCGCGTTTCGATGAAGTCGGGGGCCACCACGCGCACCGGAACACATCCGTTGCAGCCGGTGCAAACCGGCCGGTACATGATGTGATGCGAGCGGCGGAACCCGGCTTCGCCCAGGCGCTCGAAGACTTCCTGCGCGGCCGGGCCGGTCAATTCCGTGAACAGTTGCTGCTCTACGCGCCCGTCAATGTAAGGGCACGTCATCGGTGCCGAGCGATGGAACAGTACGGGGTCCGAGCTTCGCTCAAACGACATGGATAAGGTCCGACACCTGACGTGAATTGCTGATCATGCGGCCTGTAAACCGAGCGACAATCATATCAGAAATTATGCAACAAGTGGGCCGACGGCGCAATTCGGGCGGGCTGTGCCGATCAGTCTTCCGACCGCACCGTCCGGGTGCCGCTCAGGATATCGTGCAGACAGCGGCCCTTGTCGTCGAACAGACACCACAACAGCAACAGTCCCGAGGTCGCGAGGCTCATATAAAACAGAGCCGTCAGAATGAAGGCCTGGGGCGCGTCCGGCCCTTCGCTACCGCCTTCCCGAACGACCTTGAGGCCCATCGCGCGCATACCCAGCGTCGACGACCGTTTCGAGGCGATCAGAGCCGTGTGGTAGACGAGCGGCACCAAGGGCACGAGAGCGAAAAGCAGGGGAGCCAGCGTGAAAAGCGACAGGGCGCTGAAGATGGTCGCGAAAACCCAGACGGAGGATAGGATCACAATGTCGATGAGATAGGCGACAACGCGGCGGCCGATGATGCCTTCCGACGCGGTGTCGGCCTCTTCGGCTGCATGTTGGCTGGTCGATCCAAGCGTGAAACCGGTGTTCCGCCCGTCTCCCAGTCTGGGACTGTCTTCTGCGTCGGAAGGGGGCAAGCTGTGCGTATTCAGAATAACCTCCATTGGCCTGTGGCGCATGCGACCGTACCCAGGGATACAGATGGGCGCGCACAGGGCGCACTACAAGCGGGAAGGGCTCAAAGACGGGGAAGGGGCCGTTTTGCTACTGGAATATCGACGGCGGCGCGTTCGTGCCCGCGTCGTTCCCCTTATCGTCGCGCGCCATGCGCACCATGACGATCGCCAAACGGCGGTTTTCCGGGGCGGAGATCACCTCGGCATTGATCGGGTCGCGCGCGCCTTTGCCAACGACATTTTCCACCTTTTGTTGGGGAATGCCGTTCTGGACAAGGGCGCGGCGGGCCGCGTTCGCCCGTTTGAGGGACAGTTCCCAGTTGTCGACGCCGTCGGCCTCCAGCGCCGTGTGCCCGGTAATCGCGATGGAGTTCGGCAGCCGTTTGATGAATTGAGCAACAAGTTTCAACGCATTCCGCGCATGGTCGGTCAAGCGGTCCGAGCCTTCCTCGAAACTCGCTTGGGCGTCGTGGTCCAGGATCTGAATGCGTAACCCTTCCTGCGTCACTTCGATCAGGAAAGACCGTTTCAGATCCTGCAACTCCGGCGGCAATTCGTCGATCGATGTTTCCAGGATCTGTTTGAGCCGGGTGAAGCTTTGCTCTTCCGCTTGCGCATCCACCAACCCGACATCGCCGGAACTGATGTCCTGATCCCGCCCTGAGGCTTCCTGTCCCGTATCCAGGTTGGTTTGGGCGGCCGAGTCCGAATCCAGGAAGGCCTGCGCGGTTTCGACTTCAAGCGGACCGGGATCGTTTGCCGTTGCGCCGCCGAAGATACCGCCCGCGCCGCTGGTGCTTGGCGTGGTGCGCAGCGTGGGCTGAAAATAGTTGGCGAGCCCTTCTTTGACCTCCTCGGAGGTCGCGTTCAACAGCCACAGCAGTAGGAAGAACGCCATCATCGCGGTCACGAAGTCCGCATAGGCAATTTTCCAGGCACCGCCATGCGCGCCTTCTTCCTTGACCTTGACGGTCTTGAAAATAACGTTGTCGCCGTTGTCTTCAGCCATGACCGAGCCTTGCTGCGCTAACCGCCGTCGTTGGACGGTGAGGCCTGCTGGTTGAGCAGGAGTATCGAAATACGCCGGTTTCTCGATGCTTCCGGCTCACGCGGCGAAATCAGTTCCGTATCCGATTTCCCTTCCACGCGGGCGAACCGCTCAAGCGGCAGTCCGGCCTCGACGAGCCATCGCTGAGCCGCGGTCGCTTTAGCCGCGGTCAATTCCCACTTGGTGTAGGCCGGATTGATCGAACTGTACGGCGCGCCGTCCGTATGCCCCGAAATAGCAATATCGTTCGGCAGTTCCGCGATGATCGATCCGACCAGCGCCAGCAACCGTTTGGCATAGCCGGTCAGCCGGGTGCTGTTGCCTTCGAACATCGCCTGTTCTTTTTGATCGAGGATCTGGATGCGTAGCCCGTCGCGAGTGGGCTCCATCAACAGGCTGTCCTGAACCTGAGAGAGTTCCGGTGACTCTTGGATCGACTGCTGGATCTGCGCCATGGCGACTTCCAGGGCTTCGTCGATCTGCTCCGGTGTCTTGGTGCGTCCCGAGCGCGGATTGGACTCGATGGGACTCTGGCGTTCCTGGCCGGCTTCCTCGCCCTGTTCCTCGTCCCCGAAGGTCGGAATCTGGGTGGTGATCTTGGGCCGGGCCGACGCCGAGCGCAGGGCGCCTTCCGCCAGCACTTCAAGCCCTTTCAGCGCTTCGCCGATCCCGGTCTTCTCCTCCGACACGTTCACCGGGGCGAAGAAATCGGAAAGCCCTTCCATCTGTTCTTCGGTCGTCGCGTTCAACAGCCACAGCAGCAGGAAGAACGCCATCATCGCGGTCACGAAATCCGCGTAGGCGATTTTCCAAGCCCCGCCATGTGCCTCTGCCGGGATCTTCTTCTTCTTCTTCAGAATGGTCGGCTTGTCTTCAAGCGTATCGGCCATGAGATCCTATACCGCTATGTTCAATGCTGCGCCACGGCCAGATGGACGCGGCGGCTTCTCTTTGCGCCGGGCGATTTCTATTGAACCGCGGGCAGGTTACCGCACGCCTCTTCGACGTCGGCGAAGGAGGGCCGGTTGTGTTCTCCCAATGTCTTGCGGGCGAATTCGACCGACACCTGCGGTGCATAGCCTTGCAGGTGGGCGGTGATGCCGGCCTTCATACAGGCCATGTAAGTCGACTCTTCTTCCATGATCTGTTTGGCGGCGCTGGCGAACGGCGCAAAGAAACCATAGCACAGCAGAATGCCCAGAAAGGTTCCCACCAGGGCACCCGCGATCAGGTTACCCAGAACCTCCGGCGGCTCACTGATCGATCCCATTGTCTTAATAACCCCGAGCACCGCGGCGACGATCCCAAGCGCGGGAAAACTCTCGGCCATGGCCGTGAGGGCGTGGGCGACCGTGTGGTCGGCGTGATGGTGAACCTCCAGTTCCTGCTCCATCAGCGACTCGATCTCGTGTGGATTGTCCGACCCCAGGGTCAAAAGGCGCACGTAGTCGCAGAAGAAATCGACCGCGTGATGATCCTTGTGGAAGGTCGGAAACTCCGAAAACAGACTGCTTTCATGCGGGTTTTCGACATGCGCCTCGAGGGCCAGCGCACCTTTCTGTTTCATCAGCTTGAAGACCTGGTACTGCATCGTCAGCAGTTCCAGATAATCGGCTTTCTTGTACTTCGGGCCCTTGAAAATGCCGCCCAAGCGTCCGAACGACGCTTTCACCACCCGCATCGGGTTGGAGATGAAAAAAGCGGATATGCCGGCGCCGAAGATCAGCGTCACTTCGAACGGCTGGTTCAAGACGGCCAGCTTGCCGCCCATAGCCATGTAACTGCCGATAACACAGGTTATGACGGCGATAATGCCGATAAGTACAAACATCTGGTCCCCTCAGGACGCGGTCAACACGCACGGTGAAATGGGCCGCACGGGTTCATTCGTCTATCCTTAAACACGGCTTTATTACAGCAGCCAGTCAAAATCGCCAAACATTCAAGTGAGTTTCCCGTGAGTCGCCCACTAAAACCACCTCATCGGCAGTATTTGTTAGATCGGTGAATGTATTACTAACAAGTATGCAGCCCGGTTTTATTTCCTGCGATGCTTTCTCGATAAGGCGGGGCATCGGCTCGCTGGAAAGAAAGCAATAGACAACGGCATAGCGGCCAAGATCCACCGACCACAGCGACCCATAGCGCACCGCGGCGTTTTTTGGGCCGAGAATGGCGCAACGCAGCCAGCCGGCAACAAAGAGCAGCGGGGCGTTTTCGATCCCGACGACCTGAGCGTCCGGCAGCCGGCCGGCCAATGCGCGAACCGTACCGCCGAGCCCGCAACCGAGATCGATGATTTTCAGCGGCATCGCAGGCTGAATCCCATCCGTCAGTCCGGCCACGGCTTCGATCGTCTGCCGGTTCGTAAGGTAAAGGGGGACGCGTTCGCTACGGACATTCCAGAAGACGCCGGCCAGCAGGATCAGCAGGACGGGCAGCACCCATAGCGGTGGCGTGTAGAGAATGAACAGCGCCGCAACCGGCGGCGCGGCAGCGGCAGCAAGGCGCCATACCAACGTGTGGCCTGTTACCCAGCAGAGCAGGAAGGCCAGAACGCCAGACGCGCCCGTCGCCACCCAGCCAGGCTGCAGGGAACCGGCATCGGGCAGGATGTCCAGCCGCAGTAAAGCCACGCCGGCGGCGAGGCTTACGGCAACCACGCCGAGCCAGCGCCAAACTCTCGGCCGGAGTAGGCCGGGCGCATTACGGGGTCGGGTCTGCGGCGGGATAGCCTCCGGCATAGGGACGGTTTCTCCAAGCATGGACAGACGGCGCAACGGTGCCTATACCAGCGCGCATGCGTCGGTTATGTGATCCATCCCTAGAGTGTGACAGTAACCATCACACCTGCAACAGCATCGCACAGTTCCAATCTGCAACCGGGGACGGTTAATGAGTTTTGATCCGCGTATCTTCCGCGACGCGTGCGGCCATTTCGCAACCGGCGTTGTGGTCGCCACATGTCTTGACGGGTCCGGCGCGCCCGCGGGCGTGACTGTGAACTCATTCACGTCCGTTTCGCTGCAGCCGCCTCTGATCTTGTTCTGTCTGGATAACGAAGCCTACAGCAAGAAAGTCTTCGCGGACGTGGACAGGTTCGCGATCAATATGCTTTCCGGGGCGCAACAGGAGCTGTCGACCGCTTTCGCCCGGTCCGATACCGACCGTTTCGCGGAAGTGGCCTACACCACGGGGCGGGCCGGCGTGCCGCTGCTGACCGGCGCATTGTGTCATCTGGAGTGCGTCGTGGAACACCGTTATCCGGGCGGTGACCACGAGATTATCGTCGGCCGCGTGACCGACCTTTCAATAGAGCGACCGGACGAACGCCCGCTGATTTACTACAAGGGCCGTTACGACGCGTTGGCTCCGCGCGGCGGCTCCTAAATGCCAGCATACCGACCGGTAAACAGGGACCGGCTTGGAGAGGGCGCGCTCGGGCTGCGGCCTATTCCGCGATATCCGACAACAGCTTGCTCTTGAAACCGGCGGCGTTCAGGCGGGTCAGCACGGTCTGGACGTGGTCGTAGTCGCGGGTCTCGACCATAATGTCCAGCTCCGCGTTCTTGACCGGCACATCGTAGAACATCCGCTGGTGCTGTACCTCAACGATGTTGCCGCCCGTCTGGCCGATGTGATCCGACACTTTCGCCAGAACGCCCGGCGCGTCCTTGATCAGGACCCGGATGCGGGCAAGCCGGTGCGCCCGGACCATGCCACGCATCAAGATGCCTGCGAGAATCCTGGAATCGATGTTGCTGCCGCAGACCACCAGCGCCACTTTCTTGCCGGCGAACCGGCCGCCATGCGTCAAAACCGCCGCGAGCGGTGCCGCACCCGCGCCTTCGGTCATGATCTTGCCGGTTTCCAGCATTGTTTGAACGGCGCTTTCCAGTGCCGGTTCGTCGACCAACAGAATGTCGTCCACCAGGCGGCGCACTGCTTCGATGTTGATCTCGCCGGGCGTTTTGACGGCGATCCCCTCGGCGATGGTGTCGCCCCCCATCTGCGGCTCAAGACCGTGGATGATCTGGTACATGGAGGGGTATAGGGCGGCTTCGACGCCGATCACCTGAATGCGGGGATTGAGTGCTTTCGCTGCCGTGGCGATCCCGGCAATCACGCCGCCGCCGCCGATCGGTACCACGATTATGTCCAGGTCCGGGACATCTTCCAGCAGTTCCAGCGCGATTGTGCCTTGCCCGGCGACGATATGGGGGTCCGCATAGGGGTGCACGAAAGTCAGGTTCTCGGCCGCCGCGACTTCCTGGGCGTAGGGTTCGGCGGCGTTGATGTTGTCGCCGTGCAACATGACCCGCGCCCCGTGGGCCTGCGTCCTGGCAACTTTCGTGAATGGGGTACCTTCAGGCATCACGATGGTCGCCGGGATGCCCAACCGCTTAGCATGGTAGGCGACGCCTTGCGCGTGGTTGCCCGCGGACATCGCTATGACGCCGTTCCGCTTCTGCGCGTCCGACAGCGAGGATAGTTTCACGAACGCACCGCGATCCTTGAAAGATCCGGTATGCTGCAAGGTTTCCAGCTTTAAATGGAGATCCGCGCCGGTCAAGTCGCTGAGCGGTCCGGAGTGATGCACCGGCGTGCGAACCACCTGGCCGCGAAGAAGGTCAGAAGCGCGCTTTACATCGTCCAGTGTGACGACCGCGGAAGCCTCTGTCATGGCCGCTCTTCCTTCTGCTTTTCATGGCTCTGTCATGGCGACGGGTGCAGAAGGAGTATGCGGTTTGGCTGGCCGTCGATAGTCTGCCCGCGTCCGCTGCTTCGGAAATAGCGACCGTCGCGCCAGTCCACCAACATGTCTGCATAGTGGGGCGAAAGAAAGTTGCCCGACTGGCCGCCCGCCATGGAGAAACGGCTGTTCGACAAATCGGCGAGATCGTAAACCGCGCGGTAACCGGCACCATGTACATGCCGGAAAGGATAGTCTTCGTCCGAGGCGCTTTGACCGCGGTTCAGCGTGTGATCGCCACCCGGTGTCTGGATCGTCATGTTGACCAGGCCGCTCAAGCCTGGGATCCGACCCAGGAACCGGCTGTCGAACACCGCGACATGGGCATCGCCCCAGCGCCAGTTTCGCGGACCCGCTCCGTATTTCTCGGTCAATTGCGTAACCGCGTCTTCGATCGTGTCCGCCAGAACCGTTTCGCAGGTCTCCGTCTCCGGCGTCCCGATATTGTCGCACCAGGCAGCGTTTGTGCCTTCCAGCACCGACAGCAGGAACAATTCCCGTTCCTGCCAGTGCCGCGGGAAGGAGGTTCCCGCCTCGTCGCCGGCAACCGCGACCGTAAGCAGGTTCAGCCACGTGGCGTAGATCAGGGGCGCGGGTTCGTCCGCGTCCATGGCGGCGTCCCACGCCTTTACAAGCTCCAGAGCTTCAGTTGTATCGTCGACGAAGGTTTGCGCCTTAGCCAAATGGGGTAAGAGCCGCCGCGCCGCGTCGGAGACGATGTCCATCTGCCACTCGATGCTGTCCTCCACGCTGTGAGCCCCGCCGCCGTCGATCAACTCGTCTAGCCGGTACGCGCGCATCGCGGGCGGCCACTCGGCAGAGATCAAGTGCGGAAAACTCTCGTCGACCAGACGGTTGTTGGCGTTGCGGATGACGCCGTTGGGTGGGTCGAAGACTTGCGGGACTTCTTTGAACGGAATGGTGCCGACCCAATCGTAGGAGCCGGAACTCGCATCGACGGGCGTCAGCCCGTTCCCGTTGGCGCGGATCGGGTATCTGCCCGGCGCAACCAGTCCGATCGTGCCGGACCGGTCGGCGTAGTGGATGTTCTGAACCGGAGAGGTGTAGAGCCGCATGGCGTCCAGGAACGCCGCCTTGCCATCCGCCCGGTTCAGCTTGAAAAGCGCATCCGGGGTCGTGTCGTCGGCAGCGAGGCCGGTGAAGGCGAGGGATACGACCGTGCCGGCGCGGACATCGTCGCTCGCCCACAGATCGCTGATCACCGGTCCGTTCCGCGTCGCGCGAACCGTTATCGTTTCAGGATCTCCGAACCGCACGGTAATGGTTTCCGTGCGGATTTCGAAATCCTGCCACCCGGCGGCGGTTTTGTAGGCTCTGCCGTCGTCCGAGACCGTCTCGATGAACAAATCCTGTGTGTCCGCGTAGGTCGTCGTCAGGCCCCAGGCGATCCGGTCGTTATGGCCGAGAATGTGAAACGGCACCCCGGGTACCGTCACGCCACTCAGTTTCAGCGTGGGACTGTCGATGGTGGCGAAGTACCAAAGGTTCGGGGCGGTGAAGCCGAGATGAGGGTCGTTCGCCAGGATCGGGGACCCGCTCTTGGTTCGCGCGCCCGACATGACCCATGCGTTCGATGCCGTCCCTTGCTGAAGTTCCGGAGGCGGCGGGAGGTAGTTGTCCAACAGGGCCCGCGCGGCGCGCGGGATTGTCGTCGGGTCTTGCGGGAGAGAGCCGGGCAGCAGGGCTTGCAACTGCGCAGGCGACAGCACCCTGGCGAGACGCTCCCGCGTGCGCTCGGACCCCATGTTTGAAGAGAGTTGAAACGCCATCAAACGCGCCCAAACAAGCGAGTCCGCCGGTTTCCATGGCTCCGGGTCGAGAAACAGCAGTTGGTACTGCGGCGGCAGAGGGCGGTCCCGGTTCTCCATCCAGGCGTTTACACCGGCGGCATAGGCGTCGAGCGATTGGCGGGTTTGCGGCGTCAGAAAGGCGAGTTGCTCTTCCGCCAAACGGTAAAGGCCCATGGTGCGGATATAGCGGTCAATTCCCGCCACGGAACCGCCCAACAGCTCCGCCAGCCTGCCGGATCCGATCCGCCGGGTCATCTCCATCTGCCACAACCGGTCCTGGGCATGGGCGTAGCCAAGGGCGAAATACGCGTCGTCGTCGCTGGCCGCGCGGATCGTGACACGCCCCTGACTGTCACGCTCGATCGCGGCTTCAGCCGCCAGCCCGGGCAGGGCGACCCGACCTTCTAAGTCCGGCAAGGCCAGATAGAACCGCACGCCGAACACGCCGCCCGCGATCACAAGGATTCCGGCCAAGCCGCCAAGAACGCCAAGTACCCAGCGCATCGAGACTCCCCTCAAAAAAAAGCCGCCTCTTCTTGAGCGACACCGTGTCGTCCATATATCGGTGGTTCCGGGAAAAACACCAGTCCTCCGCGTGTTCTCCATTCCGCGGCGGTCTTGCCCAGGCAATACGGGAGTAGGCGCCATTCCGATGACATCGAGAGCCCGGCCGTTGGCAGCGCCGGACACCGAGGCGGCCGAAGCCCTCTCAGGCGCCTTCCGTCCCCGTTTCCCTTGGGTGACCGGGGATCTTCAAACGATCCGCAATGTCTTGATTATCGAACTGTTCGGTCAGCGCGTTCAGGTCCCGCCTTCTACCTTGCTGACCTTGCCGTTGGAGGATGCCACGGGCGATGCGTTGGTATCGGAACTGAACCTTCCGGAAAGCAATCCCCGCGGCGTCGTGGTCGTGATCCACGGGCTGACCGGATGTTCTCAATCTACGCATATGCTGGCGCTGACCAAGAACCTGATTTTGGCGGGATTCGCCGTGGTCCGGCTGAACCTGCGCGGGGCAGGGGCGTCGGCGCCTCATTGCACCGACACCTATCACGGCGGACGCAGCGAAGATATTCGCGCGGCTTTGAAGGCGCTTGCGGTGCTGCGGCCCGAATTCGATAACCTGCCGCTCTTCATGATCGGCGTCTCGCTAGGCGGAAACGTTCTGATCAAATTCCTCGCGGAAGGGCCGGAGACCGACCGGGTGCACGGGGCGGCCACGGTCAGCGCTCCGCTGGATCTGTCGGCCACTTCCAGATGGTTCCGCCGACCGCGCAACATGCTGTACCAGCGGTATCTTTTGAACCGGATGAAGAATGACGCCCTGCGGCTAACGCTGAGCGACGCCGAGCGGCACGCCATCCGGTCGGCCCGGTCGGTTCTGGATTTCGACGATCGGTTTATCGCACCCCGTTTCGGTTACCGGGATGCTGAGGACTACTACCGTGCCGTCAGCGCGCAAGGCTTTCTAGACGCCGTTCGCACGCCCACCCTGTTGATCCATGCGCAGGATGATCCATGGGTGCCGGCGGCTTCCTACAGTGCTGTCGATTGGCGGCGCAATGCGAATCTGCGCGCCATCGTCTCTCCGGGCGGAGGGCATGTCGGATTCCACGCAGCGGGTTCACCGTATCCATGGTATGTAACGGAGATTGTTCGTTGTTTTTCAGATCGATGCGGGTGATCCTTAAGGCAAGGTTTAGGCATTACCGTTCCGGCATTGCGTTTAGTCTTGGCGTGTTGTCGATTGCTTGGCTGCCGATGCCGTTCATCCAACCTGCATCCGCGGAACTGCTGAGCCGCGAAGGCCTCTCGAACCGTTCCGAGTATTTGACGCGGGTCGAAACGCTGGTAGACGCTCTGAGTGCCGCGGACAGGTCGGCCGCGCCCGGGGCCGGCCCGGCTTTTCGGTCTCTTGCGGTCACCTTGGACGCCGCGCTCCGGGATCTTCGGATCCGCGAGGCCGGCGAGAGATCGGGCAAGGTGTCGCCGCCGTCGGCCTTCGCCCCGCCGGGTTCTTCCGCCGGGGGTGGAGCGCCGAAGGCGTTGCGGGAGGTGCCGGATGATTGGCTGCTGAAATCGTTGCAGGATGCACGGGAAGCCGTGGAGGATTTGGTACGGCAACTCGACAACGGGGAGCCGCTTTCATCGGGCCGGATCGATCGGAGCGTGGCGGAGATCGCCGAACACGTGTCCCGGATCAGCCGCCCCGAGTGACCGACCGCCGGTGTCAGTTGCTCGGGTCGGTCTCGACAATGCTGTTGGGGTCGAGGCCGGTTACGCCGATGATCAGGGCGGCATCCGTGAAGTTCTGATCCTCTCCGCTTCCTGTCGGATCGATTTTCACGGTTGTGCTGCCGCCGTTTTCTTCGAACCGCACATAGTCGGACAGAACGTCGCCGTTCTCGAAGGTAATCAGATCGGCGATGTTCAAGACGTCTCCGTCCGCGGCATTGAAGGAGGCGATATTGTCCACCGAGCCGTCCAAGACGGACAGCCGATATGTGTCTGCGCCTGCGCCGCCGTTGAGGAAGTCCGCTCCGGCGCCGCCATCCAACGTATCGTCGCCGGCGTCTCCGACCAGAGAATCCGCGCCGTCACCGCCGGATAGGAAATCGGCCTCGCCGCCACCGAACAGGATGTCGTTCCCAAGGCCGCCGAACAGCCGGTCCTCGCCCGCATCCCCGATCAGGAAGTCGTTTCCTTCCTGGCCCGAGAGAGTGTCGGCACCCTCGCCGCCGAACAGCTGATCGTTGCCGCCACCGCCATCGATGACATCGTCGCCGACGCCACCCGTCAGGCGGTCCGCACCGTCGCCACCGGCAATGATATCGCTGCCCTTGCCGCCCAGGATGGTGTCGTCGCCTTCGCCGCCGTCCAGCGCGTCATCGTCATCGCCGCCGGCCAGTTCATCCGACCCATCGCCGCCGATCAGAGTGTCTTCGCCCGGGCCGCCTTGCAGGTCGTCGTCGCCGTCGCCCCCATCGACCACGTCATTGCCTTCGCCGCCGTCGACGTCGTCTGCGCCGTCGCCGGCGTTTACGATGTCATCGCCTTCCCCCGACGAGATGGTGTCGCCGCCATCGCCGCTGTCGATTTGGTCCCCGGCGTCGGTGCCCGGTATGACATTGTCGCCGCTGTCGCCGGTGATGGTTTCGCCGTCCGCGACCGGCGTCACCGCGACATCGAGAGACCCGGAGACGTCTGCCGTGTCGCCGCTATCCACGTCCGTCGTGATCACCGTGACCGAGAGGGTGAAGTCGGCGAACGCGTTCAGGGCAGGGGTGATGGTTAGGTTCTCAAGCTCCGCTAAAGTCAGGTCGACGGTCCCATCGGTGAGGTTGACGGTACCTGCGCTGAGCACCGCGCCGCTGGGAATGTCCCCGATCCGAACGGCGGCGGTGTCATTGGTCTCTATGCCGGATACCGTAATCTCCAAGGGGATCGCTGAATTCTCCAGACCTTGGGCAGCGCTCACCGCAAGCGTTGCTTCCGCGGCCGTGCCGTGAACCAGGATGCTTTGGGTTCCTGCGAAACTCCGCGCGGCGCCGTCGATCGTCGCGGTGGCGCTGACGGTAAAAGTAATCGGACCTGTGTTGTCTGCCGGGGGCGTGAAGGTAAGACCTGCAAGCTCGGCCTGTGTCAGTCCCACCGAACCATCAGGCTGTGGAGAGCCTGCGGACAGCGTGCCGCCTGCCGGCAGGCCGCTTACGGTAACGGTTGCGTCCTCGACGGTGCCGGCCGCTTGAAGCGAGCCGAGAATATCGACCGGTATGGGCGTATCTTCGTTGCCTTGCGCCAAGGTCAGAACCAACGGCTCGGCCGGGTCCGGCGACCCGGGCCCGTCATCCTCTGCGAGCAGGTCCTCGTCCTCACTCTCCGGGGGAGCCGGCGGTGCGGCTTCCGAACCCGTATCGCTGTCGGAGGCGATCGGAGCGCTGAGATCCGTGGCGCCGAAGGACCGCAGACCCGACGTGCCGATGTCGGTTACCGTGAAGGTTCCGAAGTCCGGGGCGGTTCCATCCGGCGTGGCATCGGGAGATTGCCCCGACGCCGTCTCCAATCCGGCCAGGATCTCCGACAGATCCGCAACGCGTACGGCTCCCTCGAGCAGAGACGGGGCTTCCAGTGATTGGCCTTCTGTCAGGATCAGTCTTTGCAGCAGACCCGCCTGAAGGGCCGCCAAGTAGTTCTCGATTACGATCGCAACACCGCTGGCGGTCACGATCATCAGATCCGTTTCGGATGCAATGACCGTCTGGATTTCGCTCCGATCCAAGTCGAAAGGGAGGGTGAGGGACCCGTCGACAATGGCGTCGGTGTCCAATGCGTTGAGCACGCGATTGGCATCGCCGCCTCTTTCTGCGGCGGCTTGGGTGTAAAGTCCGAAAGCCACATCCCCACTCATATCGATACGACGGCTCTAGGCCATCCAACCACCCGTTTACGGTGCATGTCGCGCATTGTCTACCCCAAGCCTGGCGACGCACCTTGAAGATCTTCGGTCAAGTACTTGAGTATCTGAATAAAACGCCCGGCGCAGGCTGCCTGTGACGACAGTCACCGCTCATCGCAGAAACCCGAATTTGTGCCAAATTTACCGCATTTTCGAGACAATCACCACGCGCCGCTTCAGACGATTCTGTTGGCAATTACAACAGTTGTTGACGGTTTGTCGGTGATGGCGAAAGTTGCCGCAAGGTTTAGTGCGTGTCACGTCTACTTGGCACCCCTGAGACCGCCTTTCCGTTCGTCCCGAGAACGCCGCCGATCTTTGCCGGTGCGCCGCATCGCCTGCGGACCGGCCGCGACCCGGCTGCGCGGCACGGCGATCTAAGGGTCTTCCAAGTAATCGTGACAGGTACTAGCCGCCTTCCGGGGCGGGCTGAGTGACCTGCACCACCTGGTCGAGCTGCAAGTCGACCGACCCTTCGAGAACGGCCACATCTTCGAAATTCTCGTCCTCACCGCTGCCGCTGGTATCGACCTGCAAGATGGTGTTGCCCTCGCCGTCTTCCTCCAGCCTGACATAGTTGTCGAGGACGCCGCCTTCCGCGACCGTGACAATATCGGTCAAGTCCAAGCTGTCGCCATCGTCGGCGTTGAAGTCGCCGATGGTATCGATCGAACCATCCAGCAAGCTGACTTTGAAAGTGTCGCCACCGCCGCCGCCGGTAAGGAAATCGGCGCCCGCGCCACCGTCAATGATGTTGGCTCCGGCATCACCGGTGATTGTATCGGCATGGGCGGATCCTTCGGCGTTTTCGATACTGCCGAGGATGTCGGTCCCGTCGGCGCCCGTCACGGTGCCGCCCGCCAGGTCGATCGTGACGCCGCCGTCCGCATTCGCGTAGGAGACCGTGTCGGAGCCCGCACCGCCGTCGATGGTGTCGTCACCCGCGCCGCCTTCGATAACGTTGTCGCCGGCATCGCCGGTGATTTGGTCCGCATGCGCTGATCCGATGACGTTTTCCACGTTGCTGATGCTGTCGCCCTCGGCGTAACCGCCGGAGATCGTACCGGCCGAGAAATCGAGCACAACGCCGCTGTCGGAGTCTGCAAAGGAGACGGTATCGATACCGGCGCCGCCGTCGATGTCGTCGATGCCGGAACCGGCAATGATCAGGTCGTCACCATCGCCGGCGTCCACGGTGTTTTCCGCCGGACCGGTTTGCAGACCGCTGACACTCAGATCATCGAAGGTGATCGTCATGTCCTCGGAATCCTCGGTGAACTTGTTCAAGTAACCGCCGAAGGTAATGCTGTGCGACCCGGCGTCGAGCGCACCCAGGTTCAGAGAAACGGTTTGCCAGCCGGTGCTTCCGGAATCGTCGTTACCGTCGATGGTCGCGACGGCGCCGTTCTCGGCGCCGCTATAGGCGACGCCATCGATCAGCACGCGCACCTCGGCATACTCGTCGCTTTCAAAATGAGCGGCGAAATCCATCTTGTAGCTGAAGGTCAGGGTTGTTTCCGTCGTCGCTTCGGCGACGTTGAAGGAGGCGGTCCAACCGCCCGACGTCGCGCCGAGCGCCCGGTCACTGCTGCTGTCGGTGAGGGAGCCCAGATTGACCGTGAGGCCGGTATCCGTTGCGCTGCCGGAGGCCGACGGTGCGTTGCTTGTACCGAAGGCGTTGTCGCTATAGGTGAAGCCGCTTGCGTCGGAACTCAGATCCGCTTGCAGCAGATCGACTTGCACGGTTCCGGCTGTGGCATCCGCACCGCCCGCATCCGTTCGTATGACGTCGTCGCCGGCGCCACCGATCAAGGTATCGCTGCCCGCACCGCCGCTGATCGTATCGTCGCCGGCGCCTGCGTCGATGACATCGTCCGCCGTGGTGGTGGAAGTGATGATGTCGCCGCCGTCGGTGCCGGTCACGGTGGCCGTGGGCGTATCCGAGGAGGCCGCGTCCAAGGTCGCTTGGACGCCGTTGCTGTGCAGACTTTGGATTGCGGTCTCGCTCAATTGCGTGCCGAAGACGGCAACATCGTCCATGATGCCGTTGAAATCATTCCAAATATCTTCGTTGATCGCCAACAGTATCGGGTCGGTGTTGCCGACAATGCCATCCGTCACGGTGCTGTCGGAATCGACGAGCGACCCGTTCAGATAGAGCTGTAGACCGTCATCGCCAAAGCTGAAACTGGCCGTGTTGAATTCACTCGTCGAATAGGATCCACCCGTCAGCGTGTGTGTCGTGCCGTTTTGATCCGTGAACTTCAGTTGGACTTGACCACTGGTAAGGGTGTTTAGCTGAAAGGCTCCGGCATCGGACCACAACTCGCCTTTGGAGATCAGCGTATCGTCCAGGATTTCATCCTTGAACGCGACGGTAACCGTGCCGGTGTTCAGATTGAAATCGGCGGCGTGCGGGATTTCCACCCGAATATTGTTATCCGCCGAGAAATCGATCCCGCTGCCATGCGTTCCCGAAACGTCGAGGTCCCCGCCGCTGCTGCGCAGCGTGCCGTCATTGCTTCCGATACTGTCGGCGATGTTCGTGCCGCTGGTCTCGGAGAAGTTCCAGAAACCGACGACGTTGAGCGCGCCGACGTCACCCGCTTCGCCCACGCCGGGAACGTCGACGGTTTGGATCGATATGCTTTGCGCGGTTTGTCCAAGAGCATCCGTTGCCGTTGCCGTTACCGTGAGATCGAAGTCCGACGGTACGGTGCCGTCCGTTGTAAAGGTCAAATCGCCGAGCTGCTGGGCGGTCAGCGTCGCGCTGCCGTCGGTGATGTCGATCGTGGTTCCGCCAGAGGTGAGCGTCGCGCCGGCCGGTATCCCCGCGAGCGATATGGTAACGGCGTCTGTGGCTTCGCTGGCGACTGCCGTGATGTCCACATCATGCGTGAAGGACGTGCTTCCGCCGGAGGTGGCGGTGAAGCCGTTCACCGGGCTGTCGGCCGCCAAGGTGGCGATATCGGCCGCACTGAGCGCGCCGTCGAAGATCGCGATGTCGTCCATCCGTCCGTCGAAGAAATCGTAGAGGTTGTTGGCGACATTGTCGTCGCTCGTCTTCTGCGATGCGCCGAACGTCCAGGGGTTGCTGTTCCCGGTCAGAACGCCGCCGAAGCCCTCTGGCAGCGTTTTGGACGCAATAGCGGTTCCGTCGGCGTAGAGAGTGACGGTCGTGTCGTCCCAGGTGACGGCCACATGGTGGTAACCATCTTCGTCGAGATCGTCGCCGCCGGACAGATAGATCGATTGATCTCCGTCCTGGATACGCAATTCCAGTTCGCCGTCATCCAAGGACAGCGTGAAATGGCCGCCGGTGTCATAGCCGCTCGAATCCGATGATGCGATGGTTCCGTCGTCATCGTGGGAATCGATCCAAACGCTCAGCGTACCGCTTTCCGGTTTGTTCGACGCATCATGCGGCACTTCGATATAGTCGTTCGACCCGTCAAGGCTGATGCCGTGATCGAATTTGCCGCTGCTTGTGCCGCTGGCGCCGTTCTTCAGGGTGGCATCCGTGTTGCCGCTGTTGTCGGTCAGGGTGGTTCCCGAAATGCCGGATCCGCCCGCGCCTGGATCCAGATGAAGGACCGGTTGCGCGACGGTCGATGTCTCGATGGCGTCTGCGACCGAGACGGTTAGAGCCGGGGCTGTCGCTTCGGGGAAGTCGAACGTCACCGTGGTCGCGGTCGTGTGCGTGTCGGTGCCGTCGGTGGACGTCGCTTGGATATAGAGGTCGAAGTTTTGTTCGCTCGAGGGAGCGCTGACGGTCAGGCTGCCCAACTCGTTTGGGTTCAGGGTGACGGTCCCGTCCGGATTCACCGTGCCGGCGCTCAGCGTGACGCCGTCCGGCAGGTTTGAAACGGTCACACTCAGCGTTTCGGACCCGTCCGTATCGGTGAGGGCGCTCGTCAGATCCAGCGCGTAGCTCAGGCCGTGGCTGCTGGTTTCCTGGCCGGTGAAGGAGACCTCGCGCACAAAGTAGTCGCTGCCGAAACTCTCGGAGCCAGCGGTGAACACGATCTGATCGAAGCCCAGACCGTCCGGCGCCGCGATGGTGAACGTATGATCGTTACCGGTTTCGGATTGGAAGTCCGCTTCGCCGACCATGACACCGTCACGGTAGAGGGCGTAGTGGCCAGTCTCTCCGATTCCGCCTTCCGTCGCATAGAGGCGGTCGACCGTGATGGTGGCGTCCGCCGTCGCATGGTCGAAGGTGATGATCAGTTCTTCGGACTGCGCGGTCTGGAAGTCGTAGCCGATCTGGCTGTCGACCTCGTTGCCGTCGGAAGCGGCGCCGCCGATCGGCGCAAAGCCCTCGGATGTCACATGCAGGACATCCGCGGACGCGTCGCTGAGCGTTCCGTCGTCCTGGATGATACGGCCTGTCACCGTGAAGCCGCTGTCTGTCGACAGATAGTTCGCGGTTGTGATCGCGCCGTCCACGTCGCTGGTCCCCGTTACGACGACGGTTGGGTCGCCGACGGAAACCGAGAGGGTGGGGGCGTCCGCATCGGCGGCAACCGCGACGGTGATGCTGCTGTCGACGGTGGCGGTTTGACCGGATTCGGTATCCGTGGTGACGACTTCGACCGTAAGGGAGAAATCGACATCGCTGTTCGCCGGCGGCGTAACCGTCAATCCGTTGAGCTCTGCAACCGTGAGCGTGACAGACCCGTCCGGATTGACCGTCCCCGCGGAAAGCGTCGCGCCCGGCGGAATTTCCGAAACGGTGATCGAGGCCGTATCGTTGCTCTCCACATCGCTGACGGAGATCGTTAGCGGAATAGCCGTGTCTTCGGTACCACTTGCGGCGGACGTCACGAGCGTCGCGGCAGCGGCGGTGCCGGTCACCGTGACGGGGAGCGTGGTTTGCGTGGTCGCCGTATCGCCGCCGGTGTCTGTGGCGGTCGCGGCGACCGTCAGCGTGAAGTCGGCGACGGAGTCTTCGGCCGGGGTGATCGTCAGACCACTCAACTCATCAGCCGTCAGCGTGACGGAACCGTCCTGATTGACGGTGCCGGCGCTCAAGCTGGCGCCCGCAGGAATGCCGCTAACGGTGACGGTCAGCGTCTCGGACCCGTCCGTATCGGTGAGACCGGAAGCGATGTCGAGAGAGATCGCCGTATCTTCATCGCCCGAGGCGGCACTGACCGACAAGGTCGGCGCGTCTGCATCGGCGGTAACAGCAACGGCAACGCTTCCGGTGACGGTGGCCGTATCGCCGGACTCGGCGTCGGTTGTGGTCACTTCGACGGAAAGCGTGAAGTCCGCGTCGCTGTTGGCGGGCGGCGTCACGGTCAAGCCGTTGAGATCCGCAACGGTGAGCGTGACGCTGCCGTCGTCGTTGACGGTTCCCGCACTCAGGCTCGCGCCTGCCGGGATGTTTGAGACGGTAACGCTGGCCGTATCGTTGCTTTCCACATCCCTGACCGAGATCGAAAGCGGGATCGCCATGTCTTCGGTGCCGGCTGCCCCTTCGGTGGTCAGCGTGGCTTCGGCGGCCGTGCCGGTGACGGTGACGGGCAGGCTCGTCTGGGTGGTCGCCGTATCGCCGCCGGTGTCGGTGGCGGTCGCCGCAACCGTCAGCGTGAAGTCGGCAACAGAGTCTTCGGCAGGCGTGATCGTGAGGCCGGAGAGTTCGTCGGCGTTGAGCGTGACGGAGCCGTCCTGATTGACTGTGCCGGCAGACAGAGTCGCGCCCGCCGGAATGCCGGAGACGGTGACGGTCAGGGTCTCGGACCCATCCGTGTCGGTGAGACCCGACGCGATATCGAGCGCGATTGCCGTGTCTTCATCGCCGGAGGCGGCGCTGACGGAG